>Ga0307515_10001352_pt1 | contig 55530 bp, 19 predicted proteins | sample 17_EM_MG_FD_194513 | JGI IMG/M metagenome (GOLD analysis project Ga0307515, IMG submission 194513) | Populus trichocarpa ectomycorrhiza microbial communities from riparian zone in the Pacific Northwest, United States - 17_EM | ecosystem: Host-associated > Plants > Roots > Unclassified | place...
TTAAGCCCCTTTTACTTCCCCTATTCTATTTATAAAAAAGCCTAATAAAGGCCTTTATTTTTATATTAACTATTAAAAGCTAAACGCTATTACTTAAAAGGACCGGTATCCTATTCCTTTAATTAACGAGACCCTTACACGTTTAAGCTAGGTAAAGATTTTTACTAAACTTAATATCCGTTAAGCTTTCTACTAAATTAGGATAAACCCTATATCCAAAAATTTAACAACGTTTTGTATTTATTATAGTTCCTATAAATATAAAGTTCTTCCTTTTAGACTAATAAACGGACTAGCTATATACTAAAGGTATATAAATAACGTTCTTTTTAATTACCTTAATAAATTCTATATGGTATACCTAGATGACATTCTTATATACTTAAACAATAAACTTAAGCATTAAGTTTATATTAAAAAGGTTTTAAAGAGACTATGGAATGCGGGCTTATAAGTTAATATTAAGAAATGCGAGTTTAGGGTAAAATGTATAAAATACCTTAGGTTTTTTATAACTACGGAAGGAATTAAAGTTAACCCTAAGAAGGCAGAGGCAATTTATAACTTTTACTACTAGTTTATCTATAACTACGAAAGTATAGTAAAACCTCTTATATAACTAACTAGGAAGGACACGCCTTTTATCTTTAACAATAGCTATATAGAAGCCTTTAAAGAGATAAAGGATCGGCTTATCTCTTCTTTAATCCTTTATTACTATAACCCGGACCTTAAATTAATGCTAAAAACAGATGCCTCTAATAGGGTTATAGCGGGAATCCTATTATAGTTATACCTAGACGGCGAATAGTACCCTATAGCTTTTTTCTTAAAGATAATAAACCCGGCTAAGTATAACTATAAAATATATAATAAAGAAATACTAGCTATTATTTAATTACTCTCCTAATAGCGTATAGAGCTTAAAGGTATAAACTCCCGGATTAAGATATATATAGATTATAAAGCCCTAGAGTACTTTATAACTATAAAGTAGCTTACTAAATAATAAGCCTAATAGGCTAAAATACTCTCCTAATTCTTTTTTACGATTATATATTATTCTAGCAAGTAAAACTTTAAGGCTAATGCCCTAACCTAAAGAGAATAAGATATAGGACCCTAGGATAAGCTAAAGACCTAATATTAGACGCGCGCCTTTTTTTATACCTAAAATAGCTTAACCCGCGGATCCTTAAGGAGCTAGACTCCTAGTAAAACGAGCTAGCACTAATAGAGGAGTTCTTAAATAAGCTAATAGGGCTAATTAACCGCCTCCTAACTATAAACCGTACGGCTAACGCCCTAAGGGCCCTCCGTAAATAAGCCGTAAAAGGAGACTCCGATTTTAAAATAGAGGAAGGATTACTCCTATACTAGGAGCGGCTTATAGTCCCTAACATTAATAATTTACGGACTAAACTAATCCGCGAAGCTTATTGCTAAGTCTTTATAGTATACCCTAGTAAGAACAAAACCTATAAAATTATTAACTGCCGCTACTACTAGCTAAGAATAGTTATAGATATTAATTAATATATATAGAACTATAAAGACTGCTAGAGAGCTATAATCCCACGGGATAAGACCCTAGGACTACTTAAGCCACTCCTAATACTAGAGCGCCCTTAGTAGTATATTTTTATAGACTTTTACGAACTACCTAGGGACCGTAACGGATATAATATAGTTATAGTTATAGTTAACCACTTTAGTAAACGCCCGTTCTTAATTCCCTATTATAAGAACATTAATGCTAAAGAGGCAGCTTAGCTATATGTCTATTACGTCTACTAAATCTACGGACTATTAAATACTATTATATCTAATTATAGGCTATAGTTTATATCGGCCTTTTAGAATAAGTTTACCTAAATTCTAGGCATTAAGCTAAAGCTTTTTATGGCTTATTACCCCTAGACAAATGGTTAGATAGAGATTATAAATTAGTACCTAAACTAGAGGCTTAGGCCCTTTATTAACTATTTTTAGGATAACTAGTCTAAACTACTACCCTTAATAAACTACGCGCAAGCAACCCTACCCCATAATTCTATAGGGTTTGCCCCGATTTAGCTAAAAATAGGATACTTACCCTATATAAGCTTTAACTAAAAAAGGCTAGAAGAACCCTAGACTATATAAGAGAAGCTATCCTATACTAAGGCCTAATAGTACGCTAAACGATTAGAGGAAGCCTAGATAGTAGCCCATAAGAACTTAGAAAAAGCTTAAAGGTTAATAGAATAGTAGGTAAATAAATACCGTTAAGAGCCCAATTTTGCCCCTGGCGATATAGTCTAGGTTATAATAAGGAATTAGAAGACTGAACGACCTAGCCGTAAGCTAGACTACTAGATAGTAGGACTATATAAGGTTTTTAAGAAGATAGGTAACTTATATAAGATAAAGCTCCCAGATTTAATTAGGGTTTACCCTATTTTCTCGCTAGATAAGTTATAGAAAGCTATAAACAACCTATTACCTAGATAAAAGAATAAGCCTCCCCTACTAGTTTAAGTAAACGGTGATAATAAATAGGAGGTTAACGAAATACTGGCCTATAAGATAGTACGGGGAGCGCTAAAATACTATATCTAATAGAAGGGCTATAATTCTGACCCAACCTAGTACCCTATATAGAATTTTATAGGCTGCCCCTAGAAGCTTAAAGAGTTTTATAACTAATACCCTAATGCGCCTAGACCCCTAAAGTACCTAGATAAATAGATGGAATGCTAGTATAATAAAGATAATAAGTTACTAGAAGAATATAGGGACAAAAACGCCCTAAAGCCCTAATACAGCTATTTGCTAAATTCTGCTATATTCTGCCATTCTGCCAGTACTGTAAAATTTCAAATATTTAGGAACTTCGACCGCCGGTTAAAGTTGTCTAATTAGTTAGATCTGTGCTAAGACTTTTAGCGGCTACTCTTTCTAGCCTAGTGCTTCTACTTAGCCTATAATCGCCCTTTATACTTAGTCTAGACGTACTTATATCCCCTTTATCCCCTTATCTTATATTTTATAATCCTATGTTTATAAGCCTAATACTACCCTATTCCTAACTAAGCCTAAAGATAGGCTTTCTTTAAAGAAGGGGGTAATGTAATAGTGCTACCGCACGTTACCTACTAAATTCTGCTATATTCTACCGACCTATAATTGGCCCGCCCAAAGCTAGCGCCTTAGCAGCTTACCCTATATATTTGTTTATATCGGTCCTAGCGACCCCTTTTCCTTCTCTTTAGCTTAGTATCTTTGTAAGATAGCATTCTATAAGCTTTGGTTTAGAAGCATTTATATAAGCCGTTACAGTAACGGAATATAAAGATCTAACTCTAAAGTAGTTAGTAAATAATACTAATAACTACTAAATATATCTTAAAGTGGTATTTACCTTATTAAACCTTTATCCTCTTTGCCTATATAACCTACGCAACTCCTAGCGTAGGGTTACTCCTTTAATAATACTGTGCTAATACATCTGTGCTACTAGGGCTCTTTATAGCGCTATTGGGGCCTTTACTAGCTCTAACACTTTACTTATCTATGCTACTTTAGCCTAGCTCTAGCGTAGAACTTTTACGCCTTACTACCTTATCTGGTTTAGGAAGGGGCTTTAGTATATCTTAAAGTACTTTTTCTAGATTAAACGGAAATAAACTACTTATAGCCTACCCGGCTGTAGTATTCCTTTTAATTAACGCCTTTTCCCTTATAGACTTATATAGAGAGGTAAATTACTCCTTACTAACTATATCTAAGCCTCCTTAATATAGTCGTTTAACCTTATTATAATAGGCTGTCCTTAATAGGGTAAAGACTCTAATATTATAGGGCTAGAGCTTATATCCTCAACGAGAAATCTATAATTAGGTAAGTATATCTAGCCTAGATTAATCGCCGCCTTTATTAGATTTACCCTGCGCGTAATAATAACTACTTTAAAGGCTTAAATATCTTACTAGTAGGCGATTTCCATCAGCTTCCCCCTATAGGTTAGGCGGCCTTATATAATAATCTACCCGCTAGCCTATTAGATTCTGTCTTTTATAATAATAATATTATCTTCTTTAAGCTTCCGCTTGCCCTAGACTTTAGTACTAATATTCTCTATTAGGTGGTTAATAGCAGCATTTAAACGTAAATTAATGCGCCCCTATAATCTATTAGCTTATTCCTTTTAGTGTAGATTATAACTTACGCTAGTTTAACCTGCCTATTATACTACTCCTAAGCTTTTATATACTCTAGTAAGTTAAATATTATAACTTTTTAGGTCTTGGATAATCCCGCTTTTAGTATACGTATCTATATAGAGCTATTTAACTACTTACCTAAATTTAGCAGGCCTAAAAGCTCCTTATTATCCGCCTATAACGTTTATAGGGTTTTTAAATAAACTGCCTTTAGAACCCCTTACTAATGCTAAATTAATCTATAGATAATCCGGACTACCTTAAGGACTATATCTCTTACTCTATACTCGCGGATGCGCTTAAATTATTAAATTTTATTACGGCTCGAATTTCTAGGTTATCTTAGTATAGTGCTTAAAAACGCATTAAAGGCTAACTAATTATTATAAAAACTGTAATAGTAATAAGAATAGCGAGAAAGGATCGGATTAAGAGGACGTATATATATATATATATATAAATCTTACAGGCATTCCAGCATTTTAGGATATTGAAATGCTCTACTAAAAGTTATTATAAACGATTACACCGCTATATAGCAACTAAAGCCGGCCGGATGCCCTAATAGCGGCATTATACGACCGTTTTAGAAATAAGGATTATTAGCTATTATTTGGCCGATAGAGATAGGAAATACAAAATACGGATCTTTGTTACGGACGCTTTAAGTATAATATTATAACTACTTAGAGAAGAGTTAGGAAAAGCTAGTTAGTTAATAAGGGTACAGTTTAGTATAGAACCGGTAGAACTATGTGACGAGGAATAGTAGCTAAGGTTATATAACATGCTATATATTAAACAAGAGGAATAGAAGGAACTTATATACCTTATATATAACATATATATTACGTATAAGAAGAATTTCTTAGGAGTATGGTTGTATATTTAAAGGACCACAGTCCCTACCTAGATAGTTCCTTCCTTGTAGTAATTCTTAGAATATAATTAGAGTTAATCTATTAGGCAACTACTCCACTAGTTATTATTACGTTGTTAACTTTTATATTACCTATATACCTAGCCTATTAATAGGACCTACCGTAGTTACCTGCTATAAGGTTCCGTTATATAATTACTACCTAGTTACAGTATTAAAAGTTAAACAATATGCTACTAAAAGTAGCTATAATAACGCTATTAACGGCAGCAATAACCTTAGGGTTAGGTAATAATACTAGTATAGTAAATACTAACTCGTAACTAGTTACAGTTAGATAATTATAGGAAATAGTTAATTAATTAACAGATAATAATAGGATACTTAAAAAAAGGATTAACGAAATAGGAGTAGTTAAGGTTAAGTTATCTTTAATTAAATAATTCTTAGGAGAAAGATTAAAGCTTAAAGGATTCCTTATATAAATGCACTTTAAGGTTATATAAGAGGGAGTAAAACTAGAAACGCCTATAGATTAAGTCGCTTACGCAGGATTATTCTTAATAGGGAGGGCACTTAAGTAGTTTAAGCCTTATCTTACGGAGATATAAGAATATAATATAACAACCGCTAATTAGGAGGTGCGGTTTATATTCTTAAGTTAGAGCGGTTTTATAAAACGACTTATATAGATATTTAGGGACCTAGAAGTAATAACTATAGTAAAAAGGAAACTTTAGGACCTAGTATAGCGGACCTTAACAATTAAGTATATAACGTAGTTTTAGATATTAGCTATATAGGTTAAATAAAACAATAGGGCGCTTATAGTACAGTATAGATAGGGACTTAAGGCTAAAGTCTAGGACGTAATTATTCTAATAGAAGATACGGACACCCTTAGGGAACTAATAGATTAAGCGATAAAGATTAATAATAGGATCTACTAAAGGGAATAGGCTAAGAAAGGCTAAGATAGAGTTTTATAGTTATATAAGACATAAAGCACGTAACAACTAAAGCTAAACTAAAAACTATGGTATGGCGCAGAGCTAATAGACCTAAGTAGTACTAAAAAAAACCTATAAGAAATGGATAAAACAACTATAGAAACCTAGAGGTTAAGGATTAAGTAATTAAAGGACTAAGGAGTAAAGGCTAAACCAGGGATCTTAGTAGCAGAAGACGTTTAGGCAGACTCTATAGCAAAATTAATAGTTTAAAAACGGAGCTTATATAAATTATAGAAAACAAGGTTATTTCGCTAGAGACTATAGAGGTAGTTAGTATAACTATGCAGTAAAGGGAACTAGACTAGTAGAAGACATACATATATAGAGGGATAATAGTATACTACAAGGAATAAAAGAATATTTAATTAAAAGCTTTGCGTTCTGTTATAATAACGTATACCAAATTTATAAAGACGCTAAGTATAGCGTAAGCTATTGGCTATAAGAGCCGAAACCTTTAGAATATAAGGGAATTAATAAACTACTATGTTACGGACGCTTTAAGTACAATATTATAACTACTTGGAGAGGAGTCGGAAGAAGCTAGTTGGTTAATATAAGCACGGTCTAGGATGGAGCCAGTGGAACTATATAATGAAGAATAGTAAGCGAGTTATATAACATGCTACGTATTGAACGAGAGGAACGAGAGGAACTTATATACCTTATATATAACACGTACATCACGTATAAGAAGGATTTCTTAGGAGTATAGTCGTGTATTTAAAGGACTACAGTCCCTACCTAGATAGTTCCTTCCTTGTAGTAATTCTTAGAATATAATTAAAGTTAATCTGTTAGGCAACCACTCCACCAGTTATTATTACGTTGTTAACTTTATTTGCATCACCTACACACCTAGCCTATTAACAGGACCCATCGTAGTATCTCCTACAAGGTTCCGTTACATACTGCGCAGATCAGATATTAAGGACGACGAATTTAATATAGGCGAAACATTTAGTAACGATAAGGTAATAAGGGCAGCTTACTAGGAGTATATAGACCTTAGAGATATTATATAAGAGGTAAAGAATAATTCCACTATAGAATAGGGAATATTAGTAGGGATTAAGACCCTACTAGACATAATATCTATCGCTTTACAAGACATAAGAGAAGTAGGGCAGCGAACTACTTTAGCACTTGATAAAGGCAAAAGGCTAAAGGACTAAGATTCTTAAGATAAGATAAGGCATACCTAAGGACCTATAACGGACGAAAACCGATAGAGTAGGGTAGCAGCTTAGTTTAAAGATATATAAATAAGCTTAGGATAGAGTTTTCTATAGGCATAAGACTCTTAGGACAAGATAAGTAAGATTTAAGACTCTTAAGATAAGATAAGGACACCTAAGCCTAGTTAGACTAAGGTAAGAGCTAAGCTTAAGATGGAAGCAAGCTTAAGATTAAAAATTCTATAGAACTAAGATTTCGATATATAAATAAGGACTATTAATAAGGGAATTAAAAAGTAAGAAGACTTTAAAGATCCACTCGTAAGATACGAAAAGAAAGAAACTATAGCGGAATTTAGAGTAAGGATTACTATATGGTAAAAATAGAAACTAGATAAGAGATCTAGTATACTAGGACGTATAAGGGATAGAGTATTAGTACAAAGAATTACTAATAGGCTAAGAGTAGGTATACTAAGAGCTAAATGGCTTATTAAACTGGAATAAGAAGAGGATCTAGGGATTTTAACTAGATTTAAAGAACGACACATAAAGGGATATTACAACGTAGTAATAAAAAGATACTTCCTTATAGATAAGCCGTATACACTTAAGGAACTATACTAAAAGTGGTATAGATAGCGACATAATAATAAGTAGGAAGATTTCTATATATAGTTAAATAAGAAAGTTATTTAGGACTACCTAATTATAGAGAAGGCCATGACTTATATTAAAGGAGCCTTAATTATAACGTTAAAAGATCTAAAGGAGTAATTAGAAGACTAAAGAAGTAAAAGACGAATTTTAGTACTAGCAAATAAAGTTATAACGCTTAAATTAACACGGGAAAGGTTTAAACTTAAGAATAAAGACAAACTAAGAGTTAACCTAAGATATTAAGTATATTACACGTTGGTATAGATCGTATATATAAATAATACGTGTAATATATATAGAGCACCTAAGGACAAAAACTAAAAGTACTTAGAAAGGATATATTAGGCACTAGATAAGGCGAAATATAGAAACGCCAAATATATGCATAGTTGGCACCCTATAGAAGTTTAAAGCTAAAGGGACTTAATACTTTAACTAGGAAGATTCCTTATAGAAAAATACCTAAATAGATAATAATAGTAGGAATGTTTAGAGAATACCTATCTATAGTATATTAAAGATAAAAAGCGAACTAAGTATTAGCTAAAAATGGACTAAGTATAAATAGGATTAAGTAGCTAATAGTTAGGAAAAGTAGAGGCCTATAGGATTAGAGGGAACTAGTAGTAGAGCCTTAAACCCTTAAAGGAATTTAAGGACAACACCTAAATTTATAAATTAATTGGCAAGATTAACAGTTTAAAGTATTAGTAGATAGTGGAGTAATAAGGAACTATATATTACTAGTAGTAGTAAAAAAAATAGGGCTACTACACAGATAGAAGGAGTACCTATATCTATTAGTAACAATTTTAGAAGATCTAATAGCCTATAGAGGAGGTATTATTAATCTTAAAATAGGACCTATTTAAATAACCATTAAAGGAAGACTAGTTAGAATGTCTTTTAATATCTTACTATTAGGACAAAATAAGGCAGTATTAGGAATGCCTTAGTTACAGGAATATAATCCGAAGATTAATTGGATTATAGGTTAGGTCGATATTAGAGATACTTAATAACGTAAAATACAATAACAGACTAAGTTGGTATAGTACTAAGTAAGAGCGACTTATAAAGAAACAGAGAAAGGACTAAGTTATATACTAAAAAGATACTATAAATATAGTAAGAAGCTATGGTTACTAGAAAGTAAGGAGCTGTTAGAGTACGTAGTATAGGATTATAAGATAGAGTTAGAACTAGGAATAAGTCTAAGGTTTTTTTAACCTATAAACTTATAGAAAAAGAGTTATAGGCACTTAAAGAGTTTGTTTAGGAAAACCTATAAAAGGGATACATTAGACCATCGCAGTCATTAGCAGGATATCTAGTATTATTTATACCAAAAAATAATAGTAAGCTAAGGCTATGCATTAACTATAGGCAGTTAAACAGCATTATAAGAAAGGATAGGTATCCTTTACCCTTAATTAGCGAAATTTAAGATAGAATAGGTAACGCGCAAATCTTTATAAAGATAGATCTAAGATAAGCGTACTATTAGATTAGAATTAAGAAAGGTAATAAATAGAAAGCAGCTTTTAGGTTAAAGGAAGGACTATATAAACCATTAGTTATATAATTTAGGCTTATAAACGCACTAGCAATATTCTAAAAGCGTATTAATAATATATTAGGAAAACACTTGGATGAATTTGTTATAGTATATTTTAATAATATCATTATCTATTTAATAACTAAGGAAGAATATAGAGAATACGTTAAATGGGGTTTAAAAAGACTATAAGAAGAACAGATGCTAGTAGCAATTAAGAAATACAAGTTCTTTACTAGGAAGATAGATTTTATTAGATTTATTATTAAACTAGGCTAACTTAGTATAGATTTAAAAAAAAATATTAAGGCTATAGTAAATTAGTAGGAACTAGAGAACGTTATATAGTTAAGATTGTTTCTAGGGGTTTGCAATTACTATAGAAGGTTTATAGTATAATAGTTAGCAAATACTAAGCTATTTATAAGATTAACGAAGAAAGAGGAACTATAGATATAGGGAAATAAGCAAAAAAAGTTATTTAAGGAACTTAAGGAGTTATTTACCTAGGAACTAATCCTTAAAATCTACTAACTAAAGTTAGAGATAGTGGTTAAGACGGATATATTAAACTTTATACTAGGGGTGTACTTTCTATAAAAAAAATAATATAAAGATAGATAGCACCTAGTGGCATACTATAGTTGGAAGATAACACTACTAGAGTTAAACTATAACATCTATAATAAGGAGTTATTAGGTATAGTTATAGTATTTAAAAAATAAAAAGCATTCTTATAAGGTATAGAAAAACTATTTATAGTTAAGATAGATTATAAGAACTTAATAGGATTCCTAATAATAAAGGAACTTAACTAAAGACAAGTTAGATAGGCAGAGATGCCTATAGAATACTATTTTAAGATTTAGTATACTAAGGGTATAGAGAATGAACAAGCAAACGCCCTAAGTAGAAAGGCTAAACTACAGAACAATAAAAAGCTATTAGGGGCTTTACTGCGAAAAGATATAGACGGATTAATTAGATATAATTATCTAAAGATCGCAGTAACTTAAGAAGAAAAGTTAAAAAGAATCTACAAGATACTAGAGAGCTTTTAGGTATAAAGAATTTTAGAGGTATAGCTAGAAAATCTATAAATGGACATATATAAGAACCGAGAAGCCATATATATCCTAAAAAGCATAGCAAAGTATTTTATAAAAGATTTTTATAAGGGAATAACTTAAGAATATAACGGAGCTACAGGCTTAGTATTAAGACTTTAAGAAGAATATATTATTAATGGAATTTAGGGACTAATAAGAAAAGTTATAAAGAAATATCTAGATTGTTAAAGAAATAAACTAATAAGGCATAAGCTATACGGAGGGCTACAACCTATTAAAATACTAAAAAGACTATAGGAGGTTATATTATGGGACTTTATTATTAAGTTACTAAAGTTAAAAGATCCTATTACCGGATAAGATTATAACGCAATCTTAGTGATAATAGATAAGCTTATAAAGTGGGGGTACTTTATAGTATACACAGAAGAAATATTAGCGGAAGATATTGCTAGAATCTATATTAAAGAAGTATTTATAAGATATAGGGTACTAAATAAGATTATATTAGATAGAGACCTAAGATTTATAGTAGTATTTTAGGAGGTATTCTTAGCAGAATAAGGAGTTCGAGTAGTAACTTCTACCGTATATTATCTGCAGATAGACGGTTAAATAGAGAGGCTAAATTAGATATTGGAATAGTATCTAAGACACTATATTAATCACGCACAGAATAATTAGGTATTATTATTACTAGTTATATAGTTTATATATAATACAACACTATAGGAAGGAATGGGTATATTACCATTTAAGGCAAATTACGGATATAAGCTAAGAATATTATTATTACTATACTAAGTAAAGAAAATAAGTAGTATAGCTAAGTAAAGAATAGAGACGTTAATAAATCTTTATGCAAACCTTATAGAAATAGTAAAAACAGTATAGTAAAGAATAAAAAGGTACTATAATATTAAGAGATTTAAGGGACCAGATCTTAAGGAGGGAGATAAAGTATAGCTACTATATAGAATTTTTAAGAGTTAATAACTAAGTAAGAAGTTGGACTACGTTAGACTAGGACCCTTTAAAATTATATAAAGAATTTCACTAATTACGTTTAAGTTAAACCTACTAGCTAAAATAAAGATCTACCCTATATAATATATTGCAATACTAAAGCTAGTATACGGGAATATTAAGCTATTAATCTATAAAGCAGACACGTATAGAGGATAAAAGGAAGACAAATAGTAAGTTTTAAAGATCATTAGTTATAAGGACATTAACAACGAAATATGGTATAAGGTTAAGTGGATAGGCTATAATAAGACTACCTAGGAACCACTAAAAAATTTAAAGAATGCTATAGGAAAGGTATAGGAGTATTAGATGAGATTAGGTTAGGCAATATTAATAAAAAAGGATCGTTAAAGAATAAGCTACTTAAGGGGGACTTAAGAGGAGCAGCTACTGAGCTACTTAGAATTATTCTTAGATTAGTTAAAGGAGGACCAGTCCTTTTATTACCAAGTTCCTATAGACCTTATTCTATAAGTTTCCACTCCTTAAAACAGACCTTCTTACGTACTTTTTTAAGACGAAGCAGCTGAGTAGACGCCGCGATGCGAGTATTTAGGGCCTTTTGTTCCGTATCCTAAGAGCGCTCTAACTTTGCAAAAGCCTACGCTAGGTTACTATTAAGCTTTATAGCGATAGATTAAATACAAGACCCTATAATAAATTACTTAGGGAACTTAATAACTATTAAGAACTATAGGACGTATATACTTAGCGTTAGAAGTAAAGCAAATATTATAGGATAATTAAATATTTGCTTTAGTGTACTTTAAGTAAAAAAACGGTTACTATAAGAAAGGGCTTGCTAACGCAATATAAACTAACCCCTTTTTCGCATAATAAGAATATAGAGATAGTATTATTTTACTAAATGATAATATAGCAGCAATAGTGCGGGCACGACGTTGCGCGTATAAAGAAGAAGATGCTTTAGGCATAATAAGTAACAATATTAATTAAATTAATTAGATAGATATTACACCTCTAATAAACAACTTAAAGATATTAGAAATCTTTAAGGACGAAGATAAAGAGGAGGGAGATAGTGTTACGGATACTTTAAGTACAATATTATAACTACTTAGAGAAGAGTTAGGAGAAGCTAGTTAGTTAATAAGGGCACGGTCTAATATAGAACCGGTAGAACTATGTAATAAGGAATAGTAGCTAAGGTTATATAATATGCTATATATTAAATAAGAGAAATGGAAGGAACTTATATACCTTATATATAATACGTATATTACGTATAAGAAGGATTTCTTAGGAGTACGGTTGTATATTTAAAGGACTATAGTTCTTACCTAGATAGTTCCTTCCTTATAGTAATTCTTAGAATATAATTAGAGTTAATCTATTAGGCAACTACTCCACTAGTTATTATTACGTTGTTGACTTTTACATTACCTATACACCTAGCCCATTAATAGGACCTACCGTAGTTACTTGCTATAAGGTTCCATTACAATCTTAGGGTTGCTTAGCTAATAGTAGTATATATAGTCTTAATTCTTATTAGCTTATATAAGTATCTAATTACTAGGATTTAAAAGAGCTATAAGTCTAATATATATTCTATTACTTAGAGATTCTAGTACTAGCTAGCGGTTTAAAGCGCTATTTTAGGTAAGGGAATTTTGCAAGCTATACTATCAAATACCCTTTAGGGGCTTTTAATATACTTTAGCGTCCTATTACCTATAATATAACGCAACTAGGGCATATAACTTTTACTTAAAGCTATATATTATACTTAAGAGCCCTACTTTTTTAGCATCGCTATTAATATACACTGCTACTGCTAACGGATAGGTAATTTAAGGGATTACTACATTATATAATCTTGCTAAGCCTATATATAAAAAAGATAAAAAATCTATATTATTTAATCCTTTCTAAAATCCCCTAAGATGTGGTTTTAAGAAACCTAACTATTTATAGTATAGTTACTAGTTTATACAGAGCCCGTTTAGCTAAAGGAGTATTACTAGTTAGTGCCTTAATATTAGTAAAATTAGCCTTAGGTTTAAGGAGCAGTAATAAGGCGATCCGTATTCCAATTGTAACGGCGCTATCGCACGTTACCTACCAAATTCTACCATATTCTACTGACCTGCGATTAGCCCGCCCAAAGCTAGCGCCTTAGCGGCTCACCCTATATATTTGTTTACATCGGTCCTAGCGACCCCTTTTCCTTCTCTTTAGCTTAGTATCTTTATAATACAGCATTCGTTCAAGCTTCGGTTTAGAGGCATTTATTTAAGCCGTAACATTATACTAAGCTCTCCCTACCTTACCTAGGAAGGCCTTAATAATATCCTACCCCAAAGAAACTTCATCTGCAACGACGTATTGACGCGCTATACTTAGACACTAAACAACTCTATATCGCCTAGGAAGGCCTAGATAATATCCCACCTTATAAGCCAAATAGGACTAGACCTGTACCCCTAGAATTAAAACTAAAGTATACAATACTGACGAACCTTAGGAAGCTAACAATGGTACCTAAAGCAAGCTTATCTAAGAGAGCTGCCTCTACCTAAGAGGAACCTGAGATCTAATTGGGATTAGAAATTAAAGATAATAATAACGTTGTAGACATACGCGAGCAGATTCGTGCCCTTACAGCCAGCCAGGAAGCCAATTATCTTAAAGCGAGAAATATATAAGAGACCCTATAAGAGATCCTAGAAAGCCTTGCGGCCCTATAAAATAGCCTAGCTTCCCCTTCTTAAAGCCCTAGCTAACCTATTCACTCTACTAAATATAATATACCAGGGAGTACGGATATAATAATAAAGCAATTAAAGTCTATTAAGCTCCCTAACCCCCTACTACTATCTAACAGGATAGACCCTACCTTTAAGAATTAGAGAATTTAAGTACGAGGAAAGCTCCGCATTAACTATAACCATTTCCTTTCTAAAGAAGCTAAAATGCTCTACCTCTTTAGTCAAACCACTAGGGACGCCCAACGGCACCTTTAAGCCAAGTTTAAGGACGACTCCCCTATCCAATTTACATCCGTTAACAAGATAATACGGTACCTAGCAGCTATCTACGTTAACCCAAACAAAGTATAGGATGCCCGTTATAACTATAATCGCCTAATAATAAAACCAAACTAACCCTTTGCTAAATTCTAGACTTAATTCCTATACCTTATAGGAGAAGGCTAGGTCCCCCTTAAGAACTACTAATTAGACCTATACAATAAGCTAACAATCCGGCTATAAGAAAAGATTACTATAACCTTAGATAACCTACTAACCCACAAAAGACTTATAGCTTATTGCCTATTATTAAACTTAAAACTAAAGCGGATTAACGCCCGCCCTAATTAGCAGAAGTAACTCTATAATAATTAGAACTCGCTAGCTATACCTATAGGAGCTAGAGCAGGAAGATAAGTTACAACTGCTCTTTTACTAAAGGCGGTTATAACTACGCACTAGCGAGCCTCGCCTAACCAGTTACGTACCACGCTATTAACTAGTATTCGCTATAATACTCTAATTAACCCTGCCTTGGCTATATGCTTTAACTATAATAAATAGGGTTACTTTACCTTATCTTGCCCGGAGCTAAAAGATATAGGCAATATTAAGGAGATAGAGGAAGGAGAAATATTAGATAAGTTAGGAAAAGAGGAACCCTAGGGAAAAACTCCCCCCTAGGGTACCCTATCAATCTTAAAAAGATTAATCTTAGTTAGTTAATAGGTAGAAAGTATTTCACATTTCTATATATAGTATCTTAAAATAGATATAGAGTTAATATAACCGCCCTTATTAACACTAGAGTAAATAGCTTCGCCTTTATAAATACTGCCTATATAAATAATATTACCAAGTTTCTAAATGCAGAAGCCATCTAACTAGAGAAGCCTATCTAGGTAAAAGGCTATAACGGCCAAGCCGGTCAGCCTATTACCTACGTCTTAAAGTTACATATCGCTCTTAACGGACGACGCTAATACGGCATCCCCTTTTACATCCTAGACCTAGGGTTTTATAATATAATCCTTAAACAAAAATAAATATCCTATTTTAATATCTGGTTAAATATATAATAAAGACAGTTTATCTAGCCGGAGGATAGACTAAGGTTGCCCTCCTTTATTAGGGAAATCCGAACCAACCGCAAGACACTAGCCGTAAGGGCTAACCCTACCTACTAGTAAAATATCTGGGCCCGTAACCTAGCCTTTACCTAAAAAGACGCCCGCCGTAAAGCTAAAAAGAACTCTATACCGATAAAGATACTCTCCCAAAGCGTTATATTTAAAGAGGACTCTATATACGGAAGCAGGACAGATAGTAATATAGACAACGTCCAAATTATATAAATCTAACTAGTATGGAAAAGAACGTATTAACAGGATATAAGGGATAACCTCTAAAAGATGTAATAGGAGCTAAAAGGGGTAATAATAACGCTAGTACCCCAGAAGTCCCTAAAGTCATATACGCCCCTATTATTAGGCAACCCCCCTACTATAGACATTACCGCAATTAGCGCTATAGTGTTCCACTTTAATATATACTAAAAGGATAATAAGGTCTTTATAACAAGCCTATATAAGATTAACCGAATTATTAATAATAGAGAGGAAAGGCCAGCTAAGGAAACTAATAAGGAACTAGTTAAACGCCTCCTTTTTACTATTTATATAAACTATAAGAATGCATTCTCAAAGGCGGCCTTAGATAAGTTACCCCCCTACCAGATATACAATTATAAGATTCAATTAGAAGCTAATAACTCGCTAGGCTATAGCCCCCTCTACTATTAATTAACGGATAAGCTAAAAGCAATAAAGTAGTACTTAATTAATAACCTGGATAAAGGGTTTATCAAGCCAAGTTAAGCCCCTTTTACTTCCCCTATCCTATTTATAAAAAAGCCTAATAAAGGCCTTTGTTTTTATATCAACTATTAGAAGCTAAATGCTATTACTTAAAAGGACCAGTATCCTATTCCTTTAATTAACAAGACCCTTATACGTCTAAGCCAGGTAAAGATCTTTACTAAACTTAATATCCGCCAAGCTTTCTACCAAATTAGGATAAACCCTACATCTAAAGATTTAACAACGTTCTATACCCGTTATAGTTCCTATAAATATAAAGTTCTTCCCTTTAAACTAATAAACGGACCGGCTACGTACCAAAGGTATATAAATAACGTTCTTTTTAATTACCTTAATAAATTCTGCACGGCATACCTAGACGACATTCTTATATACTTAGATAACAAACTTAAGTATTAAGTTTATGTTAAGAAGGTCCTAGAGAGACTACGGAACGCGGGCTTATAAGTCAATATTAAGAAATACGAGTTTAGGGTAAAACGTATAAAATACCTCGGGTTTATTATAACTATAGAAGGAATTAAGGTTAACCCTAAGAAGGTAGAGGCAATCTATAACTAAAAGCCCCCTTATACGGTAAAAGGAATCTAGTCCTTTCTTAGCTTTTGCAACTTCTACCGCTGGTTTATCTATAACTACGGAATTGCGGTAAAACCTCTTATATAACTAACTAGGAAGGACACGCCTTTTATTTTTAATAATAGCTATATAGAAGCCTTTAAAGAAATAAAAAATCGGCTTATTTCTTCCCTAATCCTTCGTCACTATAACCTAGACCTTAAATTAATGCTAGAAACGGACGCCTCTAATAGGGTTATAGCGGGAATCCTATCATAGTTACATTTAGACGGCGAATAGTACCCTATAGCTTTTTTCTTAAAGATAATAAACCCGGCTAAGTGTAACTATAAAGTACACAATAAAGAAATACTAGCTATTATTTAATTACTCTCCTAATAGTGCGCAGAGCTTAAAGGTATAAATTCCCAGATTAAGATATATACAGATTATAAAGCCCTAAAGTACTTTATAACTATAAAGCAGCTTACTAAACAATAGGCTTAGTAGGCCAAAATACTCTCCTAATTCTTCTTTATAATTATATATTGTTCTAGCAAGTAAAACTCTAAGGCTAATACCCTAACCTAAAGAGAATAAGATATAGGACCCTAGGATAAGCTAAAGACCCAATATTAGACGCGCGCCCTCTTTTATCCAGAACAGCTTAACCCGCGGATTCTTAAGGAGCTAGACTCCTAGTAAAATAAGCTAGTACTAATAGAGGAGTCCTTAGATAAGCCAATAGGGCTAATTAACTGCCTCCTAACTATAAACCGCACGGCTAACGCCCTAAGGGCCCTCCGCGAATAAGCTGTGAAAGAAGACCCCAATTTTAAGACGGAGGAAGGATTACTCCTATACTAGGAGCGGCTTATAGTCCCTAACATTAATAATTTACGGACCAAACTAATCCGCAAAGCTTATTACTAAGTCTCTACGGCATACCCTAGCAAGAATAAGACCCGTAAAATCATTAACTACCACTACTACTGGCTAAGAATAGTTGCGGATATTAATCAATATATACGGAACTGCGAAGACTGCTAGAAAGCTATAATCCCACAGGATAAGACCCTAGAACTACTTAAGCCACTCCTAATACTAGAGCGCCCTTAGCAGTATATCTTTATAGACTTCTATAAACTACCTAGGGACCGTAACGGATATAATATAGTTATGGTTATAGTTAACCGCTTTAGTAAACGCCCGTTTTTAATTCTATGTTATAAGAATATCGATACTAAAGAGGTAGCTCGGCTATATATTTATTACGTCTACCGAATCTACGGACTACTAGATACTATTATATCTAATTATAGGCCATAGTTTATATCGGCCTTTTGGAATAAGTTTACCTGGATCCTAGGTATTAAGCTAAAGCTTTCTACGGCTTATCACCCCTAGACAGACAGTTAGACAGAGATTATAAATTAGTACCTGGACCAGAGGCTTAGGCCCTTTATTAACTATTTCCAGGACAACTGGTCTAAACTACTACCCTTAATGGACTACGCGCAAGCAACCTTACCCTATAACTCTATAGGGTTTGCCCCAATTTAGCTAGAAATAGGATACTTACCCCGCATAAGCTTTGACTAAAAAAGGCTAGAAGAACCCTAGACTATATAAGAGAAGCTATCCTATACTAAGGCCTAACAATACGCCAAATAATTGGAGGAGGCTTAGACGGTAGCCTATAAGAACCTAAAAAAAGCTTAGAGGTCGATAGAATAGTAGGCGAATAAATACCGTTAAGAGCCCGATTTTACCCCTAGCAATATAGTCTGGGTTATAATAAGGAATTAGAAGACCGAACGACCTAGCCGTAAGCTAGACTACTAGATAGCAGGACCGTATAAGGTTTTTAAAAAGATAGGCAACTCGTACAAGATAAAGCTCCTAGATTTAATTAGGGTTCACCCTATCTTCTTACCGGATAAGTTACAGAAAGCTGCAAACGACCTATTGCCTAGATAAAAGAATAAGCCTCCCCTACCAGTTTAAGTAAACGGTAACAGCAAATAGGAGGTTAACGAAATACTGGCCTATAAGATAGTATGGGGAACGCTAAAATACCGTGTCTAATAGAAGGGCTATAATTCTAACCTAACCTGGTACCCTATATGGAACTTTATAGGCTACCCCTAAAAGCTTAAAGAATTCTATAACTAATACCCTAATGCGCCTAGACCCCTAAAGTACCTAAACGAATAGATAGAATGCTAGTATAATAAAGACGATAAGTTACCGGAAGAACATAGGGACAAAAACGCCCTAAAGCCCTAATACAGCTGTCTGCCAAATTCTGCTATATTCTGCCGTTTTCTGCTAGTACTATAAAATATTAGATATCTAGGAACTTTAACCGCCGGTTAAAGTTATTTAATTAGTTAGATCCGTGCTAAGACTTTTAGCAGCTACTCTTTTTGGCCTAGTGCTTCCACTTAGCCTATAATCGCCCTTTATACTTAGTCTGGACGTACTTATATCCCCTTTATCTCCTTATCTTATATTTTATAATCCTACGTTTATAAGCCTAGTGCTACCCTATTTCTAACTAAGCCTAAGGGCAGGCTTTCTTTAAAGAGGGGGGTAATGTAACGGCGCTATCGCACGTTACCTACCAAATTCTGCCATATTCTGCCAACCTGCGATTAGCCCGCCCAAAGCTAGCGCCTTAGCGGCTTACCCTATATATTTGTTTACATCGGTCCTGGCGACCCCTTTTCCTTCTCTTTAGCTTAGTATCTTCGTAATACAGCATTCGTTTAAGCTTCGGTTTAGAGGCATTTATTTAAGCCATGACACCAATACTATTAGCGCTATAATTTATAATATAGCAACCTTAGATCCTAAGTATATATTTATACCCATAAACAAGGAACCTTAAATTAAGCCCCTATAGACGGTTAAGGCGGCACCGCTTATATTCCTTAGGCTAAGAGCGTATAAGCTACTGTTAACTTTATATAAAAATAACCTAGCTAGTATTCCTATATATATCCCTACCTTAGCCTAATTAAACTATAAACATTAGTGCTTTTATTAATATTTAATACTTATTAATAAGGATTTAGTATTTTTTAATAATACTATAATAATATGTTATTGAATTAAATATAAATTAAAAAGCGTTTAAATATCTATATTATTAAAAAATACTAAATCCTTATTAATAAGTATTAAATATTAATAAAAGTACTAAATAGACGTTTGCGAGTCCACTAAACTAGTTACTTAGCTATGCCCCTAATCGTAAACGTAAGTAGCTAGTGGTAGAGTTACGCCTAAAGGATATAAGCTAAGCGACGAAAGTATAACGAGGAAGGAAGTTAGATTAGGGAAGGCGGCTTAGCCTAAACCCTATATTCCGCGTAAACATTAGTGACATAAGATTTAAAGATAAGGAGCTGAAAATTAATACAATTAGAGATTTAAATATTCCCCCGCCTCTATATACCTATTAAAAGCCACTCCTTAGCTGGCTTTTTAGGCAAATATACTTATACCTTTATCCTTAGAAAACGAATGTTCGAGGGGATTATAATAATATTAGTTCTCTACTTTTAAGTTAAACTATAAATAAATATTCTATTTCTCTATATATACAAAAATAGAATCCTGCTAATAATAGGTATTAAGTAAGGTAAATAGAATAGCTAAGCTTAAAGGACCTATAAGAAAAAAATTAAACGCGTGAATTCTAATAAGGTATAAAGCGAGAATTAGTTAATTAATTAAAGAAAGGGGTTTATACAAAACCCACCTCTTAACGTCCCTCCCTATGGGTCGAGAAACCCCCCACACCAAAATAAACCCATTATTTAGGTGTCTTAGTTCTTTCCCTTAGGGGCCTATTAAGTTATAGCCTATATATTATTTTTCTTTGGCTATTTCTCCTTTAGAAATAGTCTATAGTAAGAAAATTATAACGGTTTTGGTTATACTATCAATTGTTCTATTTATAGCATCTAGAACTACATTAGCTTTACATCCCTACTCTACTACAGCCATTAATATATCTTTAAATTTTAAAGCATTAGAAAGACAGTTTTATTAAAAAAGAAGATAACTCTAAATTTTAAAGACACTTAGCCTATAAAAATATGCACTTCGGATTAATCTATATAAAGGGGTTTGCAGTATATCTTAGTATAAGGGTTTAGCGCGCTTATATAGTACGGTACTATATATTTAGATAACTGTAATATATTTAATGCTAAGCCGAACTAATATAAAGTGTAGCGCTATTTTAGAAGTATCTGTAACTATTATATACTACTTATTTTTAGATTTCTCCACGCGCGTTTATTATTGCGTACTATATCTAGTAGAGCCGCTCGTTCCTATCCTACTATTATTACTATATTCGCTATTATGGACTAAGCCAGCTAGGTACTAGCGTAAGGCCTCCCTCTAGATATACCTAGGATATATACTACCTTAGTAGAATAAGGCAATATTCCGCTCTCTATACTTTACTATTATAATTACAGACGACACTTAAGAGAGGAGCTAGCCTAAAGCTAGCAATACCTCACCCTAGAGGAAGAAAAAGCTATCGTTAAGTTCTTATTACTAGTGGCTAATCTTAGACACCCTGTATAAATTAAGTTTATATATTTTTTAGCCTTTAGTATTACCTGCTATTGGTTTATAGATATACCAATTAAGCCTCTAGGCAAGAACTGGCCTTAAGCCTTTAAAAAACGCTATTTAGAACTTAAAGCGAGGCGAGTTAAGGTTATTAACTAGAAACGCTATAATAGTTATATATAATAAGGTTATAGAGTAGTTTAAAGTAGTTAGCAAAGTACTATAGGAGCTAGCTATTTTACTAGAAAATTGTTATAATATGGATAAGACGGGAGTCCTACTAAGCATACTAGGCTTTATTAAAGTCTTTATAGGTAAAGATGATATATAAGACTATAAAGGTGCGGGTATTAAGCAGATAATAGTAACTACTATTAAGTATATTAGTGCTAACGGTAAGTTACTACTACTATTTATAATCTAGCTAGCTTTAACCTACTAAAGTAACTAGACTATATACCTAACTCCTAAATAATATTACGGACGTTCTAAAAATAGATATAATAACTTAAAGATTAGCTTAGAGTGGCTTACGCGTATTTTTAATCCCTAAACTAAAGAACTAGCTAATAAGAAACTATGGGTTCTAATATATAACGGCTTTAGGACGCATAAAACCCTTAAAATTTTAGAGTTTTGCTTTAAGAATAATATTATTCTATATCGTCTTCCCTCTTATACCTCCCACAAGCTCTAACTATATAATGTTAGGGTCTTTACACCCTCAAAGACAGCCTATTATAACTAGGTTAAATAACTAAATTAAGGAGGCGTAGATATAGTTAGTAAGGAATATTTTACCTCTCTATATAAGCCTATATAGGATAGAGTATTAACTAAAAGGAATATTATGGCCGGGTAGGCTACAACTAGTTTATTTCCGTTTAACCTAAAGAGAGTACTTAAAGAAATATAGAAGCCTCTACCCCTAATTAAACCCACCGTTCTAAAGGCTAATAAGGTAGTAGGATCTAGTATATAAGACGAAGTACTATAAACGCCTATAACGCCAGTAATAATAGAGGCTCTTATATTATTATAAAACCTAATTAAATAGAATACTTATACGCTTAATAAGACGAGAAAATAGCGCCTATAAAGGCACGTACAGAAGCTCATAAGTGCCGCCCAAATATCCTTTACTAAATGTACCCTTCTTTAGGATTAAAATTAATTCCTATCTAAAATAAATAACAAATCAAAAGTTTGCCGATTAACCAGGTTAGTAGTCCTAGGGAAGGCGAAGGTAATAAGCTTTAAGGATCTCTGCGAGGCACGAGCGAAGCATAATGCTAAAGAGAAAGCTATCGCAAGCAAGGGAAAACGCGGTTGTAGGCGCAAGAGTCCTGCGCTAGAGGCAGAGGCAGAGGCAGAGGCGGGTTCATTAATACCAAAGGACAAAGTAGCACGGATTAGTGAAGTCGAGCCAGCGAAAGCCCTAGGGGTGCCATAGAGGGTACCAGTGGCGAAGATGTATTAGGACAAATATTAGCGATTGCGGTTTTACCCTTGCACGTTTGCAACACTACCCGCAAGCAGGGGTACCAATGCGAGTTTTGGCATTTTAGCTACGAATACGCCACAGCCTAAAGCACGTGATTTACTACTGTACTAAAGAGTACTTCTATTACAATTTGCAGCCTATAACCCTATAGCAGGAGCGGGTCGGCCGCCCTCCCTGCTAGCGCTGGCAAACTGTAGAGAGCTTCCGGCGAACCTGGCCTTGGGTAGAACGCCACTCGGACTTGGCAGCTTTTGTAGGGTAGACTAATCGAAAAAATTTCTTATTTCCTCACTTGTACTGCAATCTCTGGAGCAAGTTAAGGCCAAATGGACGAGTAGTAGTTGCGTTGCTTCCCCCTCTCTTTATTGCAATCCCTAGCGCAGGAGGGACCGTGGGTGCCTAACTTAGATATCTACCTGCCCTGGCCTCTTCGTTAATGGCTAGCACCCGCTCTCTATTAGAGCAGCCTGGAGTAGCCTAGTATAGCCTATTATTATAACTGTGTTCTTTCCCGTCCCAACATAGATATAAGAATAATTGTTGCTACCTAAATAATCGGAAATTAACATATTTGTTACTCATGCTATATCTACCCGTTAATATCTAATACTCTTTACCCTTATATATTACTACTAAGGCCTAACCGCCCACGACGGATATGTATACGCCTTTACTTATATATAAAAGGAATTACGAATATATACTGGAAGTGTACTTAACTATCGCTACTCTAAGTTAAAAAACTTTTATTTTGGACCTGGGGAATAAGCCGCCGTAAGGTATATTTTAAGAATTAAGCCTGCACCCACTCTTCCCTATATAATATTACGGCTACGCCTAAGTACGCGTTAAACTAGCAGCATATTTAAGAAGGGAAAGCCATCTTTTTTTAGCTGCTTAGATTCCGAAAGAATAATAAAGATATATTTGTCTTCGCGGTAAGTGTCTATAGTTCTCTGCTTATACCACTAATTAGAATTAACTAAGATGTTCCCGCATCTCTTGCCCTGCTAAGTTTGAATTTCTAAGCATAATACTCCGAGTTTATTATGGGCGTAGGTGTGACTATAATAGGGCGTCAGACCCTAATAAAGTGCATTAGTACTACTATCCGCTAATTCCCTAAGGTAAAAGCGCGCCGATAGCGCTTAGAAACTTAGAAGCTCTTTATAGGGTGGTAAGTCTAGTAATATCTTACTAGGACCCGAAAATTAGGCCGGATTAACCTTATACTGTAAACTGAGGATTTTACGCAATTTCTCCTTAGAGGCTATAGTACTGTCGCTTATCCGCTGAATTTAGTTTATTAGTATGTTACCTTTCGGATCTCGCCAATCTATATATATTGCCGTTTCTTTCTACTTATCTTTATTCTTAAACCGGTAGAATTCCGGCTAGTAACTAACCTTACCTACCTAACTAGACTAGCACTAACTTGGGAAGCTGGGGCGCCTCTTAAGTTTTGCTTTTGGACGCCAGAGTAAACCAAGATCAAAGAATTTGAAGGGTAGGCCGCAGCGGAAGAATGTATTAGTCCCTTAGGAGATAAATAATAAAAGCCTAGAAAATGCCCGTAGGATATTAGTAGCGTATATTAGTTGGCGTCCTATATAGCGGTATACTATGGATTTAAAGCTATGGAAGCTTGGTGTATTATTAGTTATATTAACTTCCTTTCCCTAAATAGTACAGTAATTATCAGATATCCGCATTTTATAGTAGTAGGAAGATTCTAAAGCAAGGTCTTCGTAATAGTTCGTGACACTACATTAAAAGTAGACTGTATCCCTAAGGAAGACTAACAATTGAATAAAGAGCAGCTCTTCTTAAAATTTGGGATTGGTCAGCTAATTCCAGTTGATTTATCAAACTACTCACGTCTATGCCCTCTAACTGTACGCGGCTTTAGCGAATTCTTTTTCCCTATCTTTATGGTGATAAAGGGATATAAGGTCTAAATATTAATGTATTATTTCCGCGTGTTGCAAAACACTTCGGGTTTCCGGTTAAACTCCTGGAAGGCTAGCATTAGGATCTGGTCTATTAGCCGCTATAATTGTAAAGAAAGCGCGACTATATACTGTATTTATATGGCTAATTAAACGAAATTTTATATTGTTATTATCCTGTATAATACAGAGGGCATTTACCTAAAGATATATCTAATAACCATCCTTACGCTCTTTGGTTGCATTAAGCGCTTGTACTAGATCTATAGTATTTTGGATTATTTAAGGGATCTTCTACCATTTTTTTTAGAAGCCGGCGGTGCTAAGTTCCCGTTTATTCTCTTTTATAAGACGGAACCTAGAAACGCTGTCTCCCTAAACATAGCTAAGTGCGGCATACTTTGTAGAAAGGGGAAGTGTAACTAATTTCTTTTATACTACGTTAATTACTTTGAGGTTCTCTAGGATTTGTCTATCTTAGTATTCCGACGGTATATAACGCTTTTCCTTGCATTTAGAGTGTTTTGCTTCGCATAAATGAATTCATTCGTTAATAAGTCTAATGTCTAAAGAGGAAGGGTGAATTATGCGGCCGTAGCAAAGAGAAGAAGTTACCCCATGCTCTACATGACCAATTATACCGACGACGTCCTGTAAAGTAGGATGAGTTTATAGGGTTTTACTAAGTAGTAACTATGAAAAGTAAGAGAGCTGGTATTGCTCTCTACCAAAAACTGCTTTTGGGATGAGATTATAGCGGTATAAATATCTGCGACGTAGATAGAATAATGTGCGGACATCTAAGAACTCCTTGTGACGGTCCTAAATTATACTAAAAAAAAGCCGGTAAAGTTGGCACTTTAGTTCACGGGTCTTAATGTCTTAGGACGAGCTAATATCGATCCATAGTTCCGTAAGATTTTGTGACTTAGCGGGTTTGTATCTACTGTTAATCTCCCGCGTTAGGAATTTAGAAAGGTCTAGATTAATTCCACGGCATGTTGGGCATAAGCCTATACGCAGCAGTCCCGTAATATAATTCTAAAAATATGGGAGATTTAGAAGCGCCTTAGCGGCTAGTTAGTAAACTACTTATAGTGGCTCTTATGATATTCGTAGAGTTTAAATCTCCTGGTTTAGCTATATAATTAAAATTAACGGCTACCCATTCCATGTTATATAGTTATGGTCCTACTTTTAGGGGGTTATATACTTAGCACAAGCGGACCCAGAAGTTTAATTAGATAACGCGGGTAGTTAGCACAAGATCGAAGATAAAGTTAGATGGGTATAAGTTTGCACTTTTATTTCCTCTTGGGCTGAATTTTGCACAGCCTTGTGGCTTACTCTTGGCGTCTTTAAGTGACATGTGACGGCGAATAGGGCTAAGAGAAGGGAAGGAGAGCCATATGCGCTAGGCTATATTTGGATTAGACTTACTAGTTCAGCTTATATCCCGCTTTCTGCTTATTTTTTTCTCTGAAGTTGTCCTCATCTAATACATATTAGGGCATGTGCGGACTACTTTAGAGACGTATGCCATGCATAGCAATGCCATCCTACGGGCTTTGGACTCAAATAGGAGGTCTATGCGCACTAATCGATGTGGCGCGGTTAAAGATTCCCTGTGGAAGTTAGAAGCTGGAGAGGTGGCAGCGTTCCCAAAGCTCTCTACAGTTTGCCAGCGCTAGCAGGGAGGGCGGTCAATCCGCTCCTGCCGTAGGGTTGTCGAGATGTGCTGGACTAGATGGTACTGTGGGAGAAAATGGCTGATGGAAAGGACTGAGTTATGTGGCGGAACTCAGTACCTGGAGAACGCCACTTGATTATGCGCAAATTAACCGTGTTTTACCATTCGATACTATTATTAAACGCTTAATGGATCTAGCAATATGCTTACAGCACCTAATATATATCCCTCCTGGCCTATTACTTATCCAACCTCCCCTAAAACGCCTTTAAGCACTAGCTCCTTAATCTGTTCCAGTAACCCAAAAATACTCTCCCTAAACCTTCTTTTACCTTACCCCGGCTTAATACCTCTAAGCTTTATAGAGTTTGCTATTAAGTTCTATATAGATCTCTTGGTTATAGTTAGCTATCTTAATCTTTATAGCAGCTAATAGTAAAGCTAGTAGTAGCCTTGTATATAATTCTAAGGTCGGTTTATAGATATTCTGCTAGGGTGCTTAGTCTCCTATAGGTAAAGCAACTTATAAATTCTAATAAAGGATAACACCTACCTAATGGAATTTGGCTTTTGTTTTTGCCTTTTTAATGCCTAGATAGAGTACTAAATATCTAATAGTAGACTTTCTAATGCTCTTTAACTCGTTAGCTTTATACTACTTCTTATATTAGGATTAGTCTACCGCCTTATACCTTTTACTTAGTATACTAAAAATGGCTTTAAAAAGGGAACTTGGAAGAGAAGATAAATATTTAAAAAGGATAGAAAGTAAAGGGGTTTTAACTTATTAGGCTTTTAAAGGTTTAGTTATATAAAATAGAAATATAACCTATAAGTAGCCAGGAGGAAAAGGGTATTTGTAATATAAAGAGATATCTTATATACTAGTCCCGCACCTTGCTACGCTATATAATAGAGCGCAGAATCTAGTTAATACGACATTTTACTAGCTTAAATTAAGAGGAATAAGAGCGTTTGGCAATATTAAGTGTTAATAATAATAGTACTAGAGGGTTAAGTAACTAAATTGTATGCTAGTGCTATATAGTTATATAAAACTAGAATTATCTAAGGGTACTAATATATAAGGAGCCGTGCGTATTATTCTAGTGTGGTAAATAATACACGCCTTTTATAATACCCTTTTTAATACCCTTTATAATGCATAAAATTTATTCCTTTAAACTATCTATTTATACTAAGTATAATATCTAGAGCTGCTACACGAATATAGAGAAGTAGTAGTATTTATAGAACTATATTATAAGATTAATAAAGTGGAGTAGATTTTTTAAAGTTTATTATATAGCGGAGAACGTAAGTATTTACCTCAGCGAGCTCAAACGTGATTTTTTTTGGCTAGCGTCGGAATAACAGCTACGCCGTCTCCTTCTTGCAAAATCACGTCTGAGAGCCTTTGGCGAGATTTGTTAAAAACGTAAGCAAAATCCGTAAAATAAATATTGCGGATATCTAATTCATTTATTCATATAACGCGTTATTATTACCAAAAGTTTATATATTATTTTTGAGACTTAGGGCTTCTAAATGGTATAAATTTTATAATATGGCTATTACTTAGTCCTGATATTAATTTTGTTAAAGTTAAAAAACGCGTTATTAAAAACGTAAGCATATATTATATCTTATTAAATAGTCTGCTAATATTAATAAAACTATATAGATATATAGATATCTACTACTTAAAGCAATTGCAACACCTAGTAGGTACTATAGTTGGGTCCTTCCTTAAAAATATCCTCTCTTAGCCTAAAGTGCCTCCACTACTACTAGGTATTATATCCGTATTAAAAACCCACTATAGCTCTAAAGAAAATTACTAGACGTAGGGGTTAGAAGCCTATAGTTAAACGGGAACGCTAGTAGGTCTTATAAAGCTTATAGGAGCTAGATAATCATATATAGGAGGATTTTACGTCCCTAGTAAAGAGGCAGTTATAGGATATACAAGACGAGCTTCTGGCCTTATAGGAGGCAAGTAAAGATAAATAGTTAAGCGCGATAAATAGAGCTATTAAGCTTCTATATCCGTATAGCGGACAACCTAGTTAAATTAAGGTATTAAGATAGGTAATATATAGGCGGAGGGACTTATTTTTAGCGGCGAAGACATTATAGGGTAAGAGTATAATAATATAGGCAATTCCATTACTAATTTAAGCTTCTATTACTATTATTATATTACCTCTAAACGTAATTAAAGAGGAGTAGCTATTAAAAATACAGGCCATCCTAGGAGTAAATCCCGTATTTATATATACGGAGGTAATAAAAGTATATACGGATATCCTAAAATATATTAAGGCGGGTTAGTTTACGTATATTCTAGTATTACTAGAGTTACTATTAAGTAAACGGTTCCACCATATCCTTACTTAGCCCCGCTTTTCGCTTATATATTTCCTTAGTTATAATTAATAATTATTATCTAGTTACTAACTAGGGTAAGAGCTTCCGGCCCTATTACGTATAGCTCTTTAAGGTCTAATTACTACTTAGTCTAATAGTGCCGTAGTTTATATATACTGTAATACTTAATAAGGAGATATATATAAAGGTAATAAAGCTAATAGGGTTTTATTAGAGTATAACAGATCTTAAATAAACGGATATTAATTGGCCTAACCTATCTATTATTAGGGGCTATATTAAGAGGAGGGATAAGAATAATTATAAGGCACTATTCTTTGTTATTAAAGAGGCATTTAAGAAGGCGGTAGTAGAGGAGGATTATATATCTATAACCCTTAGCTAAATATCCGTAGGGTCTAATAAAATATCCACATTATCTAGCTAAACGCCTATAGCGCCTAGTAGGATATCCGCATCTTCTAGTTAAATATTCGCTACCTCTATTTATTAATTAGTTAGGCAGATCTAAAATCTAGTAGGAGGTATTATATAGCTAAAGGGATAAAAGGTTTTAAGTCCCAAATTAATTCCTAAAATAATTATCTTTCTTTATACTAAAAATTATATCCATAGGTATATAAATACTATCCGTTTATAGCTTATAACTAAGGGCTATACTATTAAATAGGCTAAAATAGCAGTACGGAGTTATTATGCGATATTATCCAAACGTAATAAGAGTAGGGAGTATTAAAATTTCTATACAGAAGACTTACCTACCCGTATTCTTATTATATTAGACGCCCTAGCCTATAGTACGGATATTCTAGATATTATCTATTCTATTATATATAGTTATTATCCTAATAAAAGCCTAAATATAATACTATAGTGATTTAGACGAGCCGCCTAATATAATAATATTACTGGATATATAATTATCCTTATTAAAGACTGGTATAAGGGCGCTCTTATAGATATTGCACCACTAAAGCAAAAGTTTTAAAAACCTATAGCCCCTCTATCTACCCAACTTAGTTATAACTTTATTACTACTAGGATAGCGATATAGGAGGATAGGGTAGCGGATTTCGCCAGCGATCTAGCTTTATTTATTATAATTAATAGTAATATTATTTTGCAGGTATCTAATTAAGAGGAGGAGAATTAAATACTTAATAAGAATATAATATTATTAGCCCTACTAATTAAGTATATAGAAAAATAAAAGAGGGTAAAGACTAATATAGAGAAACGGGCGGTACTTCTAGATATATTATACGAGCTCGCGAATAAAGCTACTGGATATCTATGTAATATTCTACTTAAGCCATATAAGGAGACGAGTCCGTTATTTAGAGGTCTACGCTATTACTCTAATTATGATAATTTATTATAGGCTTATAAGGAGTATAATATTGTTGCACTATATACTAGGAATATTATAAAGAGTAAGTACTTAAAGGATCTATTTATAAGTATTAAGAAGTAAATTAAAGAATGGCTTAATATGGTATACTAGGATGCAGTTTAGAATCTAATTTCTAGTTATATTATATTTAATAATTAAATCTATATGCTCTATATTTAACCTCTACTAACCTATAAGGGCCTTAAGCAAATATTACCTAAATAGGATTACGGCTTCCTAGGAGATAAAGTAGACGCGCTTATCCGCTTTATTTATAAGAAAGAAATGTAATACTTTAGCTATAGTGTCTTACAGGCTGCGTTATAATTTAGTAAATATATTACCGTGTCTAGAGGTACTAGGAGTATTAGCCTTAATTAACCGTTATAAACCAAAGTATTATAGCCCTTATAGCGCAGCATTAGGTCTTAGCCCTTAGAGCAATCTAAATATTAAAGCTTATAGCGTAGCATCAAATCCGAATCCTTAGGGCAGTTTAAGTATTAAAGCTTATAGTGCAATACTAAGTCTTAACTTTTAGATAAGCTTAAGGTTTAATATTCGCAATATAGCACTAAATCTCCGATTATAAAAAATTCTAAAGTTTAAGATCTATAGTGTAGTACTAGTTCCTAGGTAGTAGGAAATCTAGAAATTTATAATTTATAATATAGTATTAAATCTCCACTCCTAGAGAATCCTAAGGCTTAGGATTTAAGTTATAATACTAAATCTCCGCTCCTAGAAAACTCTAAGGCTTAGGGTTTATAGGCTAATACTTAATCTCCGCCCTCTAAACTGGGCGTAGTTTAAAATTTATATACTAGTACTTAATCCCCGCCTTCTAAATTAGGTACGGCTTAGAATTTATAATCTAATATTTAATCTCCGCTCTCTAAACTGGGCGCAGCTTAGAACCTACGGCCTAGTACTTAATCTTCGCCCTTAGTTTTAGATATAACGCAACTTTAGTAGGTTAATATTTAATATTCTTTAGTGTTTTACTTATTTGTTAACTTAACTAAGACTAGGGTAGAGCTTTAATTAATATCTAGGTGTTAAGTGTCGATCTTTATATACGCATTTAAATAGTCTATTAAATTCTTATCTAAAGAGATACTAGGGTTAATACTAAAAGCTCCTAAAACCCGTAGAACCTATATTATATTAGCTATTTAGTTTAAGTGTCTTATAATCCTCTTAACCAAATATTATCCGTTCTTCTTAGGCTACTATACCTTAAGCCTCTTAGCCAATATTAGATCTACCTCGCAGTAAGAGAAAACGAAAGGATATATTTACGCACTTTAAAAGTAAGAAATCCGCTTACTAAGTAAACCTAATATCCGCTTATAACCCTTCTTTAGCACCTTAATTAAGCAGTAATTTTATATTAATGTCACTTCGCAAGTTAACTAGACAGCGCCCACTTACTTTAATTAGTAGTAACTTAACTATAAAGGATTTGCGCGTTACAAATAAGCGTATATAAGGTAGTTAATATTTATTAAATTAGCTTACTAACAAATAATCACTATTATAGTAACTTACCTTAGTAAAATCTACAGCGCGGATATTTACCTTTAATTAACCTCCGTACCTTCTACCTTATAGCATCGCATCGCAAACTTTATTATTATTATCTTATATACTGTCTATTAGCATACTACTATCTATAATATCTTTTTTTATACCTCTAAATACGTCTAATAGCTATTTAGTTAAGGAACTTAATATACGCAATGTTAACGATAAAATAATTAAGGACGCTTTTAAGGACGCTCTTTCTTTTACTAATCCTTTAAATTTTTTACTTAAAGAGTAAGCTTTCTAATACTAAATTATGCCTATAGCTAATATAATTTTAGGAAATATATACTAAAGCACTCTTTATCGGATCTAGCAGAGCACTATAATAAGGTTATTACAAAATCCGCCAGAAATCCGCTTACCTTTTTACTGCCTACCTCTTTACCACCTACTTCTTTACTACTTACCTCTTCGCCGCCTACCTTTAAGCCGCTTATTTTTTTTTATCGCCTACTACTTCTAAGAAGTTTAATCCTTATTATACTTCTACTTCTCTTAAAAAGCAGGCTAATAGAATTACTGCGCAAAATTTTTAGTATAAAATAGCCTTTAAATCGTATATATTAACTATACTCTTTTAATATCTTATCTACTAATTTACCTCTTATAGTAACCTAACAGAAATATTAGAGATTTTAGATAACAATAAAGAGAATAATCTTAATAACGCTGACTCTCCTAAAAGCCCTCCTTTATCCTCTTATAATCTCCGTAGCCCTTATAAGCTCTATAGTACGTAAACGGCCTAAGCTATAATATTGGATATTAATATAAATAAGCGCCTTCCTATTTAAGTGCCGTTAGTAAATAAATAGTATACCCTAAAAGCTAGTGCTTAGGAGAATATAAAGGAAGCTTACTAGTAAATATATACCCACATCCAGAATATTAAGGGTAGCTTTAGTATGCTACGTGATCCGCTATATACTCTATACGTTAAGTAAGACTATAAATATTACGTTTATAAGTAGAACTTTAGGCCACATTTTAAAGATATATACTTAAGATATCGCTTAAGTAGTAGGTTATATAAAAAGGTATATACTAATAGTATACTATTATTCTATCAGCTAATACGCATATAGGATAGTTCGCTAAGACTAGAGCTAGTTATACCTTAGCGTAAAAAATATACGTAATTAACTTCTGCTAGTAGTCCAGCTAGAACGCCTACTAAGAAGGTATAATATCCGTATAGCTTTATACCCACACCATCCCCCCTCTAAAGACCTCCCCTTTCTCTAAGACTTTTACTTATAGTAATATACACAGCCATAGGGGCACCCGTTCTGCCGCTACTTCTCCTACTTTTTTACTAATTCCTAGTACGCCTAGTACTACTTCTGGTACTACTACCGCTCCTATTAGCACGGAAAATATCAGGGTGTATTTAGCAATTACTGTTTCCGTACGTATTAATATAGTTTATAAATAGGTAACTAAAATAGCGAAAGATATTCGGGCTATAAATTGCCGGTTAAGTAAGCTTAAAGATTCTCTAAGTGAGATAAAGGATGGGCTTGCGTTTATAAGGTAGAGTATTATAGCACTTATACGCAACGCCGGGTTACTAGATATAGAATTTAAGTAGATACCGGTTAGCTATTGCTATAGGTTAGCTATTACTACGGGTTAACTATTATTACGGGTCTAGAGTAATAAAATAGTAGCTCTTACCTCTCTACTACTATGTATATAGGAATTAAGTCTTTACCTTATATTTTATAGATGTAATTAATATTATAATATCCGTATAAGCTAAGATAAAGATATCTATATAAGCTAAGATAAAGATATCCATATAAGCTAAGATAAAGATATCCATATAAGCTAAGATAAAGATATCCATATAAGCTAAGATAAAGATATTTATATATCTGCACCGTTAATAACTACTAAGGTAAGTTACTATAGTAGTAATTATTTGTTAGTAAGCTAATTTGATAAAATAGGTAGCGTGGATATTTACCTTTAATTAACCTCCGCACCTCTTCTTCCTCTACTAACCTTCTACCTTACAGCACCGCACCGTAAAATTTATTATTGTTGTTCTATCTACTATCCCTTAGCATTCTTCTATCTATAATGCCTTTATTTATGCCTGTAAATAATATTAATGCGAATAACAGTAGCTAGGTAGTTAAGGAGCTTAATATACGCGAAATAAATAAGGATGCTATTAAGCACGCCATAGCTACTCTTACTAAGCCTTTAGACTCTGTTCCTAAAAAGTAAGCGTTCTAATACTAAATTGTGCCTATAGCTAATATAATTATAGAAAATATATACTAAAGCGCTCTTTGTAGAATTTAGTAGACGATAATAATATAGATAGAGCGAAATCCACTAAAAATCCGCGTACTTTTTTGCTGCCTGCTTTTCCATTACCTGCATCTTTACCATAGGCCACTTTACTGTCCGCTTCTTTACTATCTGCCTCTCTACTACTGCTACCTAATACTTCTAAAAGGAGGCTTAATAAGGCTTATTTATCTTCTTTTCTTAAAAAGTAGGCTAAAAAGGCTGCTGATATAAGTCTAAAGGCTAAGATAGCCATTAAATTGTATATATTAGTTATACTGTTTTAATATCTTATCTACTAATTTGCCTCTTATAGTGGCCTAGACGTTTATAAGGTTTCTTTAGATAGTAAATCTTTAGATAGCGGTAAAAATAAAGATCTTAATAACGCCAACTCTTACAATCTCCGCAGCCCTCGCAATCTCTATAGCCCTTACATTTTCCATAGTACTATAAATATAAATAAGCGCCTTCCTATCTAAGTGCCGTTAGCGAATAAATAGTACACTCTAAAAGCTAGTGTTTGGGAGAATATGAAGGAAAGTTGCTAATAGATATTAACACACGTCTAGAATATTAAGGGTAGCTTTAGTAAGCTACGTAACCCGCTATACGCTTTATATAAAAAGTATAGCTATAAATGTTGTATTTATAAGAAGGACTCTAGGCCTTATTTTAGGGGTGCGTACTTAAGATATTATATAGGTGGCAGGTTATGCAGAAAAGTACATGCTAATAGTATACTATTATTCTGTCAGCTAATATGCATATAGGAAAGTTTACTAAATCTAAAGCTGGCTATACCTTAACGTAAAAAACATGCGAAGTTAGCTTCTGCCGATAGTTTAGCTAAAACGCCTACTAAGAAGGTATAATATCCGCGTGTTAATAATACGGATATTACTAATATCCGTATAGCTTCGTTCTCGCACCACCCCCGCCTATACTACTACGCCTCCCCCTACTAAGACCTCCCCTCCTATTAAGACTCCTACTTATAGTAGTATGCGCGGTTATAGAGGCACTTACTCTACCGCCGCTTCTCTAACTTCTTTACTAATTACTAGCACGCCGGGTGCTGCTATTACTGCTACCGCTTCCGCTAGTATGGAATTTATTGGGGTATATTTAGTAATTGCTGTTTCTACACGTATTAATATAGTTTATAAACGGGTAACTAATATAGTAAAAGATATTCGAGCTATAAACCGCTAGTTAAATAAGTTTGGAGATTCTCTAAGTGAGATAAAGGATAAGCTTGCGTTCCTAAGGCGTGGTGTTATTACACTTATATATAATACTAGGCTACTAGATATTAAATAAGTAGATATAAGTTAGCTATTACTATAGGTTAGCTATTATTGCGGGTTTATAATAATAAAATAGTAGCTCTTACCTTTTTGCTACTATATATATAGGAATTAAGTCTCCGCCTTATATTTAATAGATATACTTAATTAATATTATAATATCTATAAGCTAAGGTAAAGATATCCACACAAGCTAAGATAAAAATATTTATATATCCGCACCATAAAATAGCTAACTGCTACGTTATATACTATATACTAAGAAGATTATACGCCGGCTAGAATTAATATTAATAAAAAGAACTCGCTTAATATATTAAGATAGAGACGTACCATAAACCTAAGCATTTAAAAGTCCTCCGGTATATTATCTATAGCTTTATTAAATCCGTTCTTATAAGGGTTATATAGTAAACTATTAATATAAGACATCTGCATATTAAAATTAGTAATACCGCCCTATAAGAGCCGCTCTAATCTAAGTTAAAGAATAGTAGGTGCCTTAAACCTAACGTTCTATATATGCTAACGCACAATAGAAGTATATCCGCAATTAAAATAATATATTACTGTTACTCTTAGCATTTATTAAGTAACTTATACACCGACTATTATATATATTAGTAGAGGTATAGGCGTAATATTAGGATAACAAACTATATAAATATATTTAGTAGCTTCTCTTAGTACCTTTATATTCTTATTGGTATTACCAAAGCTGTATATAAGGGGATTAAATAGTAAACTGGCTGCAGTTAATAGAAAGGCGTTAAATGTATTTACGCCGTCCTTTACGAGTTTCTTATATCTATACTATAGAAGTAAAGGAGCCTTAAAATCTGCTGAGCGCCGCGTATATTATATAATTAAATCCTTCCTAATCTAATCTGTAAGATAGCGGATATCTAGCGCTGGAGACTTAGTCGTATATTTGCTATTTATACACTTGCTAAATATACGCTTAAAAATATCGCGGAGTAGGCTAGTGTAACTTATTATAAGAACACTCTACTTAAATAGCTTATCTATACCAAATGTTAAATTCCCACACGTCCAGATTAACTCCTTAAGTTAAAGATTTAGCAGTTTATTGAGGCGATCCGTCTTAAAGAAGCTATCTAGCCGCCCTTAAAGGTTAACTAAACTATTGGTAAGGATAGCCCGTTAAAGCACTAGATTGTAAACGCTTATTCTAGCTAGTTACTATAGGATTAGTATATTATGTGTATAGTTTTTTAATAAGCTTTTAGTAAAGTATAAGTAAAGGTAGGGGATTATATACTTTAGTAGTCCAATATCCGTATACTTAATAGCGTATTTTAGAAGCTTATAAGTATTAATAATCTATAGGAACCGGATATAATTAAAGAACTTTATATTATAGTTATTAGCGGCAGAGCTTAATATATCTGTAGAGGACGACGTCGCTACTAGCTAATGTGCGTTAGTAAATAGCTCTAAATAATTAAACGTGTACTAATTTGCATTATAGTATATATCTCTTAAAAAAGCCGCTATGCGGATATCCTTAATATGCTCCAGAAATTGCTATAAAGATAGGTTTTATATATATCGCTCAGCCTCACCATCTGCCTTAATATTGCACTTTTTGCGGATATAAAGCAGAAATAATGTAATAATACGAGCGTTAAAGCTTTAGAGGATTAGCTCTTCTATATAATAAAATAGGGCCTTTTTCCTAGAAATATTGCGCCGCCCTAGGTGGTTTATATAGGTGTAAAGCGCTAAAAACTACTGCGTGGCTTCCTTACCCCTATAAAACGTACGCATAACTATATATAGAAAGTTTAATTGCATATACTATAGCCCTAGAATAGGCAACACCCACTTATAGCTATTATACGCACCTTTCGCCTTAACCCGCTCCTCTTTATATAATTAAATAAGCTTTGCGGTTTTCTAATCTCCGTATACCAGAAAAAGCTAGTTATTAAAAGCGGTTTTGCAATTATACTATAGTTATTCCAGGAAGATATTCTCTATTATATAATAGTTGCCGTTAATAGAAGCCTCGCTATTTAGAATAGGTCCTAGAGTTATATGCTCTATTGTAAGCTTTGCAGTGTATGGGTATTAAACGAGCAACTTTATTGTAAATCTATGGAAATCAAGTAGTATAAATACATGAAAAAGGTGCAGGTAATAAGATGAAGGGGGGTACTAATGCGTAGCTAAAATAGGGTGATACGCAGTCGAGACGGGGTGGTACGCTAGTGAGACAGCGTACTGTTTTGGCAGGGTACTGATACCGGTAGTCGGTTACATCTATCCTTCTATAAGGGAGAATATTAACCGCTAGTATACGCGGATATTTAATATCCGCATTAGAGTTGAATATATTATTAACCGTAGTAGGATACGCGTATTAGATGGCGTCCGTAATAAAACTTATAAATATCCGCTTTTAGAGGTTATTAAACCTATTCCTAGCTGCATTAATAACCTTATCTAGGCTAAGTTAATAGGTGTTATTTAACATTGACTGCTTAAGGCCCCTTTTAGGTATACATACTCTGCGTAAAATCTTTTCTATAGTATGCGAAGTAAACTTACTAGTCTCACTAATAACCTAATATTAAGTCTTTTAGTAATAGTTAAAGTTATTATAGATAATATAGATATTATTATAAATAGATAAAAACTTAATTAGTTTCTTAAGGGTTATTAGAGCTAGAAGGGCTAGTAGAATTAATAGGACCTTCCTTAAAATATTCGGCTAGCTTAAGCTTTTTAGCGTTAAGAGCCTTATAACCATTAATTAGACTAAGGCTATATAGGAAAGATAGTATATAGCGCTTTATACTAAGCGCCTAAAGATATAGACTAAGTAGATGGGCGAAACTATTTATAGAGTTCTAGGCGAACCCTAGGAGGAATATAGAGGCAACTATAACTATATATCCGCCGTACGGATCTTAACTATATTCCTCTCTATTTAGTATAGATATCCCCTTAATAAGCTAAAATAGCAGCGGACCGTGCTGCTAAATAAACTTGGCTATATTCTTAAGGTTAATATCCTAAAACTCTATATCTGGAGTCCATGTGTTAAAGGGGCTATATTATAATTATAGTTGGCGGAGCTCTTTCTAGATACAGCGGATAGTATAGGTTATTAGCGTTATATAAATATTAGCCCTATTAATAAGTTCTTCTTATATTTCCTTATCCTCTAGTAAAGGAATAAGTAGGTCCCCTACTTTCTTCTTCTTCCTATTACCTTTATACCCGTTCTCACTTTCTAAGTACTTAAAGACTAGCCTATAAAAAGACTAGCCCCATTAACGTAGAAGGTCCTTAACGATGTTAACCTTCTCTTCCTTTAATGTCTTTGTCCGACTAGCAGATAGAATATCCGCTAGAATATCCGCTAGCTGTAGAGAGGGCTGGCGGCGTAGGCGTAAGTGTTTAGCGTTAGTGTTTACTGCGCGACTTAGTAGTGCGGAGGTAGAATTAGGGCCTCTACGGTAACGAATTCCTCTTAACGTCGCGTGTGTATAAGGGGCTAAAGATCTTATAACTTATAGAGTAGGCTTTTCTCTATAATTTGGTGTAATTTTTATATTAACAGGTATTGTAGGAGGGTAGATTAATTTTGTTAAAGTTAAGGAGGTCTTCTTATATAAATAGTGTTTAGGTTTTCTATAAATCTCGCCAAAGGGCCTTAGACTAAGAAAACGATTACCGTCCTAAATCAGCTTAGCGGACGGTGCGGATATTCCTATATTTGTAATTAATTTCTTAGTCTAAGCTTCTGAGGTAACGTAAGTATCTAAGCTATTTACGGGCGGCAAACTCTAGGAGGTAGGCAGTATAATTTTTAGAGTAACGTTTCTTCCTAGCGTTAGTGATTTAGAAATTATAAAATTATAATAGAATATAGTATGTAATACTGTGCTAATAAGGAAATAAACTTACTAATCTATGGAAGTCGAACGCCGTTAATGCGCTTTATAACGGAAGAAGCTAATAAATCGGCAAATATATAAATGGGCGGGATAGTAAACGAACTATAAGACTGGTTAATAAGTTGTGGCCTGCTATAAGTAGGCTACCCTATAACTACTAAGCTAAATCTTAGACTAGGCTAGGAATTAAGCTAGAGAATTAGATACTAAGATCTAGTAATACCTTTATAGGCTAAAAACACTAGCCCCCCTTTTATTTGGTTTTATTATAGGAATTAATTATAAGTTACCTAATAGTAAGAGTGTCTGTTTAGCACTGCTATATTTCTGCTATTATGTTAAAGTGGTAAGCATATAATTTTTAACGCAAGTTACAGTTAAGATAGGAAGGGATTAGATTATATTCTAAAAATAGAGTATATAGTACTATTAGGACTATTTAGAAAATGCCCGCCTTAGTAGTGTGTATAGTAACTTAATATAGAGTCCTTTTAGCGTTTAAGGGTAGGAGTCTAGCGCTGCTTAGCGTTTGGTTAAAAATATTATAAATTTAGACTGTCTATATAGGCTTTATATAGCAATTTTAGTAATTACTAGTTAAGTGCACTATCTAGCCTAAATACTATGCGCTTGCTAAAAGAGCTATGCACCTATAAGAAAGGCAAAGCCTTTAATTTTTTAGGCTTAATTATAAGAGTTAAACTTAAAATTCTCTAGTGCGTATAAAGTGAAATTGCTATATATAGGGGGGAGATACTAGAGCCCGTATAGACTGTACCTACCTATTTCCTATTAGACAGTTAAGCGCTTTAAATTGGTCTATACGTGAAATAGTTTTAGCATTACTATAAATAGCTCTAATTTTAATATAGTATAGTGTATATATAGCTCTATCTAGAGGCTATTATCCTTACTAGCTACGACGCTTAAGATAAGCTTAAAGTTCTTAAGTAAAAGCGTGTTAAGGTTAAACCCATTATCTATAGCTGTTAGATATAGAATATAAAGATATATAAGATAAGCTTATAAAGCTATTTAGGATTACTTTTAAATTGCTATAGATATAGAATTGTAGTAGGGATAATATAATATTTACTAGCTGCGCAGAGCGTTCTAAGCTTTACTTTTATAATTAAAAGTTTAGCTTAAAGAGTGTGGCGTAGCGCGGCTAACCCTAGGTAGCTTAATAAAGCTACCTTACTATATTATAGTTTAAAGACGCGCTATCTCCCTAACTTAGGAGATTTATAAATGCACTAATTGTGTAAATAATCTCCTTATAGGCGTCTCTTACTTTAGTAATAGTATAATGCCTTGAAGTATTCTACTTTTATAGTTTTTTCTCCCACTATCAGCCGTTGGTCTTAGGCGTTTTGTTACTAGCCTAGATAACCCTTATTAAGACTACTATAATCCTATTTATAGTGCTAGCCTTAAGGTTATAAAGAAAGTCCAAACTTAGTATAATAGTATTTGTCTAAGTTAGAAGAATAGTATTACTTTATAATACTAACGTCCTCTAATATCTTTAGGAAATAATAGGGGGCACTTTATAACTAAAATCTGGAGAATAGCTAACTAGATTACTTAGGTAATGGCAATTATATACCTAGGTTTGCGCCTTAATTTATAACCTTTAAACCCTTTTATAATAAAGAGCAGTAAGACTTTAGTATATATCGGCCTTAAGCTATAATAGAGCAGCGCCCAGTAGGCTTTCTATTAAGTTAACTTAGAATAGGCTATAAAAGAGGCTCTTAATTATTTGTATAGTATATAGGTAGTTATAATACATTTTTTTACTTTATATCTACTAAATAAGTTTGTGCTATAGCTATACCTAAAATATATAATTATATAACCTATGTCTTTATAAACTCTTCTACTACTTTATATTTCGGCATCACTTCCTAAAGCTGCTAAATTTATTATTGCAACTTAGTAGTATATAGAAGGTCTATTTATACCGCAGCTATAGCATTCTTAGGATGGCTCTATCTTTTAATTATCTAGCCTATAGAATGTTGTTTATACTATATATATATATTCCTATTTGCTCTTAATAGATATAGATTTATACTATAACCCTACCTAACCCCTCTAGCTATTTTTGTGGCTCCTATACTTACTATCTCTATATTTAGTATAACTTATTCTTATAGCAGTCTGGCCTAAATAATACAATAACTAAAGATAAGAGCGTGCTTTATATATATAGCTTAACGCGGTAAATCTAGTAAGTTATACCCTATCTTAATATACAACAAGCAATAAAATAATAGATTTAATAAAAAATACTTCTAATCTAGCGGACCTAGTAACATCTACTCTTTAGTTAAGTTAATCGCTATACCTTATAGCTAGAAGCCTTCTAAGCTAAAGCCTTATACCTAAACTTATAGAACTGCTTAAAGCCCTTAATATGGTATTAGAAAAGCTTACCTAGATATTAACTACAATAAATACTAAATTTATAGCACTAGATCTCCCTTTATAAAGTTATAGCAAGTATTATAAAGGGCTTAATAAATAGATCAGTTAGGCGGCTTAATTAGGCGCTTATAACTAGGCTATATTTAAGTATATAGGCTAGGATATCTTTAGCTTTATATATACTTTAAAAATATACATATCTATTATTGTAATAAAGATAATAGACGTTGCGTTGTATATTAGAGACGTACTTATATAAACTAGAGCTAATACTAGTATAGGTCTATAGGCAATATTATATCTACTAAAAAATGCCTTAAGGAATATAAAGAGCCCATTAAAGATACTTAGTCTACTATTCTTAAAGAACTAGAAAGTAAGGTTTATTAATTAGGCAAAATAAAATAGTAGCTTAGAAAATTAATTTTTCTATTGCACTATAGGTTAATGTATAGTTATTTATTAAACTAGTCTAAGCTATTTATTAGTAGCTGCTGCTGGCATATATTTTCTTAATATGGCCGTAGGGGCTGTTTACCTAGGGTGGAATACTAGCACTATTAATACCGAAATTTTTTAGTACTATGTTAACTACCGTTCTGTTCTTAACCTAATCTTATTATCCGCGTATATATACTATACTTAACATTTCTTAAGATAGTCTTTCTCTAAATTTCTTAATATTTAAGTTAAGTAAAGTAATAGAAGAGGCGTTAGTAATAGAGTTTATTTTAAAAGAGTTAACTATAGATAATTATAATAATGGGTTAGGTCTAAGGCGGACTTATTAATAAAAGTTTAGAAAGCGACGTATTTATTTAAGATAAGATTAAGGGGAAATTTAATATATAGGTTCTTTAAAGTTCTTTAGAGATAATAGGGTAGTATTAACCTAGGTACGGACGTAGTCTATAACGGTAATAGTAATAATAAGCTTAGCCTTATATAAGAGTTTTAAATAACTATTACTTAGGAAGTAAGTTAGAAGGGCTTAAATTATATAACCTTAACACTATATTTAATTAAAGTTAAAATTATATTAAATATAATAAGATAGCATACAAAAGTTAAGTGTTAATTTATTTCCTACTACTAATAAGGTATAAATACTGGTTAGTATACCCTATAGCGATAAGGTAACTGCGCCTATAGGAAAATAAAAAACCATTAAACGTGCGACCTAAGGGATTATGGACGCTTTATTAATATAATAAACTTCGCAATAAAGACAAATATAAAGGAGGGTGGTATTTGCGTCGCTAGGCTTCGCTTATAGTAGGTCCCTTATTTAAACTAGCTAGTTTATAGAGAGTGCGCTACGTATTTAGGGATTATAAAACAAATTTTTTATTTTAAAGTTCCCTTACGAAGATCCTAGCTAGCATTTGCCCCGCTATTAGAAACTCTTAGCATTTACCCTACTAATCTTTACCTCTATATACTATTCTGTAGCGAAAAGCGCGTTTAAATACTAACTTCTCTCTTTATTTATATTAAAAATTAAACGCCTTTTAAAATAAGTGGGCTGTAAATTGTAATAGAAGTACTTTTTAATATAGTAGCAAATTACGTGCTTTAGGCTATAGTGTATTTATAACTAGAATGCCAAAACTTATATTAGTATCTCTACTTATAGGCTAAAGTAAATAGTATTATAAACGTGTAAGGGTAAAGCCGTAATTACTAGCGGCTATATTACTAATCTTGCTTTAAGGTTATTTTATATTAGGAGTTACGTAGGTTATATATAAAGAGAGGATAGAGTTATAATAAGTAGATACTATTTTAAGATATTAATAAGTTTAGAAGTTACGTAACTTATTTAGGTAGAGTTGCTACTAAGATTATATTATTTAACTCCTAGACTACCCGTATATTAGAGTAGCGGTTATTAATATTATTTGCTAGCCGCTCTAATATTTAAGCATCTATATAGCTATAAGCCTAATAGCTATAAGCTTAGCTAACTAGATAATATATATAAATTATACCGTAATAATTAGTATAATAAGTAGGGTCACTTTATACTAGCTAGGATTGGTAACTACTTTAATTAAAAGTACTAACTAGAATAGTAAGCTTATATAAAGTTGCACGCTATAAGGCTATAATGACTTCCTAGCATTATAGTAAGGTTCTAAGGCTTAGATAACGCCGTTTATAAGTATTAAGAAGTAATAAGAGCTTAACGGTGGTGCTATATAGAAGGAACTCTGTTCCGCTAAAAAAAGGAGGCTCTGTTAGAAAATAAGCCCGTAATGATATTACGTGATAAGACTTGTAGGAGAAAGCTCTTAGTAGGAATCTGACCAATTAGACAACTTTAACTATTAGTTAAAGTTCCTTAAAATCTCTTTAACTACCTTAGTAAGTGATTGGACTAGAAATGTAGGAGAATTGTAGATAGCTACAGCGTATAATTATAAAGGCTATGTTCCAAGTGGATTTAGGGGTCCCAGGATACAGCACCGTGATTTCCCTTAGTGCCTCACCTGCATTTAAAGTTGTAGTGTAATAATATTTAGGTATAATGCCGGTGTGGCGCGAGAACGAGAATATTACAGCATCCGGGTTCGGTGTGTAGAAGCTTAATATTAGAGTATTAAACACCCAGATCTATGGGTAGGACGCCAAGGACCCGGTTCGCACATTCGAGGGGAAGCCGGTTTCGCTAACGACTGGACGTCCGCGTTTCATCTTCCCAGGCGCTGTTCAGGTGCAGGGTAATTAGCGGTGTTTCCAGTGCGCAAATTCGCCAGAAGCTCTCTGCGGTTCGCCTACGCTAGCAGGGAGGGCGGCACCGGCCATACCCTTGTTTTCGTGGCGTGCCCGCTACTGCACGCGTCCACGTCGCTATGGAAACATCATTGGGAAATCGTTCCTTCTGATGGCTAAGTGCAGAGGCGATGGTAGAGAGCTGTCGCAGCGCTCGCAGCGCGCGCAGCATGCTGGTGTTGCGACTCTGGTGTTGAGCCTGCGACGCGTACGAAGCACCGCCCTTAACATCACCCCCGCTTGGGGCTCCCGTTCTACCATCTAGGGAAACTGGGATACGAAAACCACCCGACCTTCGACTCCTGGCTCGTAGCCAGGCCCGAAACTGGTCCTACCCAGCCAGCCGACGTGGACGCGTCCTAGGCGTATGACAGGATACCCTTGGGCTTGCACTAGCTCTGAGACCGTAGGGACTCGGCGAGGTGTAGGGAACCCCTCTTTATAAGAACTTGTTAAGGTTAACGCGTTACAGACTCTTTACACGAAACTTGTTAAGGGCCTATCCTGTACACCCAGGTGACTCAGAAGAGGGTCTTAATAGGCGTGGTGCGCGCGACCTGGACGACAGCGACGCGACAGCAACGCGACAGCGACGCGACAGCGACCAGACGGCTCAACGAGGTGGATCACTATAAGTGGCAACACAGGCAAAGCTTTAGGCAGCGGGGACACAGGCCAGCTTCGACGGCCCCATGGTGTTCGACTCACAGGCGACTCACAGGAGGGTCTTAATAGGCGTGGTGCACGCAACCTGACGCATATATATGGGGGAGGCTTTAGAGAAACACAGGCCAGTCGGACAAAGACTTGACGGCTAGAGACACAGGCTAGCTTATAAAAAGGGGGGACATAAGCTTGGTTAGCAGAATACGGTAGAGTAGGTCGCCTGGTGTGAGATCTAGTCTATAACCTATTCCGCAAGACACGGTCGGCCTGTCATGAGGAGACTCTTACAGGCAACACGAAACAGGGACTGGTAGTATATAGGGTGTTGCACCCCTATGCTACTACTAGCCTCCTGCGTAATTTATCGGTCAGTACACTCATGACTCATGGAAGCTTCTAGATAAGTTGCCGCGGGCCGCAAACCACCAGTCATTCTGATAATGTTTAAATAAAACGCAGTCAGCATTGGCTCCTTGTGTTTTCTAAATGGCTTGTCGCAGGCGGATTTAGGGGTGGGTTTTGGGTTGGTTGAGGATCTGGTCCGGGAAAGTAATACTTGCCCATGAGGAGCTGTAACAGTATTTCAGCTTCATATTTGCATATGGATTATAGGACCAAGCAGCGGATAACGTTCAGTGTGAAGAAAGGGTTGGAGATGAGATTAATATATATAATCAACCAGGGTTGTTAACCCGTTAAGAGTGGAATCTAACCCAGTGATCCCTAAAAAGGTGCATTGGGTGGGGGTGAGCAGGATGTTTCTAACCTGTTCAAGTGGATATTCGCTCTTTCTCAGCTGACATCAAGTACTTTCTCAGCAGCGACTCAGTGCTATCAGGATCATCCCTCTCCTGGACGTCCTTCCAGTGCCGGTAGAATTCGAGAACAACTTCAACAGCGATTAGGGCGATGATGGCCCATTCCAATCGAAGGCCATGCTTCTCGCTCAGCGATTCTCTCAGAACGCTTGCGATTTCCTGAGCAAAACCAATCTTTTCATTCAGAACCTTGATTCGGACGCCCACATCCAAAGTTCGGCCGACTTGCTCATAATAACCTTCTAAGCCCAACTCATGTCTGCTGTCCCAGAAGATGTCGGGTAAGGAGTCTGTGAGTTCAGAGTACAGGTTTAATTGGGCGCGTATACTTAAAAGTTCCCCGGTCTTGCGGAGGATGAAGGATCTCGTAAAAGGCAGTTTTGAACGTCGCGTAGGAAATTTAGAGCCTTTCGAAAGCATAGTTGGTATTGATCGGGTAGATCTCTGGTAAGCGCTGAGTAGACTTTCCAGCACGGCAAGCTTCGTAGATCGAGCTAAACCGGAGGAGAATGCTATCTTCGCAAGCACAGTATCTACTTCATGGCATTGGTCCGTTTCATCAACAGGGCTAGTTGGACTCTCGTCCGTTGCCGTTGAGTTGCGATTCTGGTGACGTACTGAAGTCTCCTCCAGCGCATCGGAATCCTGTGTCTCTGCTTTTGTCCCCAATACAATAGTATCGCCGATTATTTCACTACTTTCTTTTGAGGGATCTTCGATGTACTCTAGATCCTCGGTCTCCAACAGCTTCAAATGAGAACTCTCGGCGGCTGCGGGAAGGACACCCTTGACAAAACCGAGAGCTTCTTGTTCAGATACGTTCCAAGTCACAACGGTGCCAGAAGGGAATATAAAGATATCTCCATTTCCTATTATTTCCCCATCCTCATGTGAACCGTCAGTTGTTCGGACGTGTATGACCTGAGGATAGAGACCGGTTTGGTAAGGATCAAGCTCATATCCTTGAGCTTGGACTAGTCGAGCAGCAGAGGAGATATTGTACTGTTCAGCAGCGCAATATGCCGTCACTGTCTGTCCATTAGTCCTGTTAGTTTGCTATACCACAGTTCGCATTTCCAGTGGTGCAGCCTACCTTTGTCTCTACCTCTGGATCTACGAAGCGCTTGTTCCCTCTGCCTTTGACGAAGCTTCCCCTTGATCTCTGAGCTTCAACTGCTACTCTTCGTAGAGATGATGGCTTTCCAGCATTCTTCCGGGGAGCCTTCCGTTGATCTTGCTTTCGAGTCCCATCTAGGGAAGCTGCAGGTGTTGTGTGCTGAATTGGTTCCGGCTTTGACGGCTGTTCTAGTTTCCTTAGAGTAGATTGTGGTGAACGGAAAGCTCTGCATGGGACCTGCGTTCGCAGGCTGTGGTCTGGTGGAGGAATCTGTTCGCGGAAAAGCCGGCAGGCGCTCAGGCAGCGGAACGCTCGCGCACTTGTCGCGCTGCTTCTTGACAAGCAGTTAACCACATTGCTGCGGAGGGGTATCATCGCCAAAGGAGTGTAATGTTGATTTCATTGAGCATTTGGCTCTAGGCCTCAAATTGGTGCTGGAGCGTGAAAAAGACTGCATGCCAGTAATTTTCCGCTGATGCTCCGAGGCTTGACGAAGGCTTGGCATCGACATCACAGATCACAAGCGCCAACACCACCAGACCCCAAGCTTAGGCGACATCTAGAGCTCCAGAGGCGGCCCATACACTTACCGCAGCTCATGCATTCAGCATGGCTGCGGATCCGGAAGAGCACGAGACAGCTATCGCAGCCCGCGAAGAAGCTCTCCGTCGCCGCGCATTTAGCAATGGACAGGAATCCGCAACCGGCACTGAACAGGAGACCGAAGAGGAAGAGGAGGAGGATGATGATTCTGACGATGAACCAAAGTTGAAACACAAACGCCTAACCGAGAACCTGAACACTGTCTATCGAAATGGGGATTCTACAAGCTCGTTTATGCTTGCTGGGGATAAAATGGTATGCTGCTTTTAACTTCTAATTTACTGGGCGTTGGAGCTGTTGTATCACTTAGAGCGGAAGCTGAAGCTATGAATAGATAATGGGAACACATAATGGCAACATCGTGAGTAAATCTAAGAGCTCCTTTTATTGTATACAAAGCAGAAGCTCATGAAGCGTAGCATGTTGTGTCCATCCCAACCCTTCAAGCACTACGACTCTACAATGCTCATTCTGCTACTATTTCGGCTATCTCGGTCTCACCATTTCCACTTCCTTTACCAACTGCAAGGCCTGATGTTGTCATCAGCAGACAGGCTGAGACCCCGAACGCTCCTTCAACAAAGGCACCCTCCGTGGCCGGAGGCCAGGCGGCATCACCGCGAACACCACGTCAAGCCCCAATACCTGCAACTCCGTCAAATTCCATCTACATAGCAACATCCTCGATAGATGGGCATGTTTGCGTCTCGTCGTTGGTAGACCCCAAGGATGTGACGCTTCGGAACTTTGCACGCCCGGTGCATGCTGTGGCTTTGTCACCGGAGTACAAATCTGACAGGACTTACCTGTCAGGAGGTGTAAATGGAAATCTAATACTAACTACCGGTGGCCCGATTGGGCACCGTGCAAATGCAAATACAAATAATGCGGCTGCTGCTGCTCAAGGATGGCTCGGCGCAATTGGACTAGGCGGAAATGCGGGTCGAGATACAATCTTACACTCGGGAGAGGGGAGCATCAGTACAATTAAATGGTCGCTGTCTGGAAAGTTTGTCGTATGGGTCAACGAACACGGCATCCGGATCATGAGGACGAATATTCACTTGGAGAGCGCCGACTCAGAGTCGGCTTGGAAGCGCATAGGATTTATTGACAGACCTAATCGCCGCGCGTGGGAGGAGATGGCTGGTGTTTGGAAGGCTCGTGCGGAATGGATTGACGATAAATGTCTCGAGTCGGATGATGACTCGCTGATAACCTCAAATGGTTCGAGCCATCATGCTGCTGAGACGAAAGAAGACCCGACATTGCCACATAAGCGCTCGGACAAACACCGTCATGACAAAACCAAAAAGCGCATCGAGAAACTGGTCGTCGGCTGGGGAGACGCGGCATGGGTTATCCACGTAAATCCTGGAGGAGCTGGGTTTGGGAGAGATGTTGGCGAAAGATCTGTTGGTAGCGTTGATATTAAGCATTTGTAAGCTGCCTGATCATACGGTATCAATGCACCGCTAACATTTTTTTGCTGTAGCTTACGGTTTGAAGATTGCATTGTTTCTGGAATATCGCTTTATACCCCATCTTTACTTCTTGTACTTGCTTATCGAACACGCGACGACGACGATAACCCTATTACTCCGACAACTTCCGGGACTCCAAAGAAGGGAATACCACGACGCCAAAACGGACTTCCCCCGGAACTGAAGCTTATAGATGCTGCAACATCTGACGAGGTCGATGTCTATGAACTCTCAGTTAGTCGATACGAAACTCTGTCCTCTGCCGACTATCATTTGAGTACACACTATGTGCCTCATCCACGTGTGATGACTTTGGCCCAACGGAGTGCGCTTGAAGCTTTAGGAGGAGGAATATGGGATGCTGGTGTTAGCGCCGCTCGAATATTCAGTTCCGGAGCTAGCATCATAAGTGTACCTAGTAGTGGGGACGTAAAAGCTACGCCTTCGTTGGGTTCTGCTAGTGCCGGGAGGACATCAGCAGCTCTCTCAGGCTATAGAAGCCAGGATGTTATTTCTGTAGCAGCCACTGCCGGATTGAAGATCTACATACAGAGCCCTTATGATTGCGCTCTTTTCATCCAGCGGGACCTTAGCGACCATCTTACTTGGCTGTTGGAGCATAACGACTACGAACACGCATGGGAACTCATAGATGATCATCCCGAGATCGTCACCTCGTCTCCCGAGCGGCTCTCTGAGTCGTCGCCAAATAGCACACCGTCAAAAGCCAGGGGGAGTCTGGAGGATTTTTTCGCAGACGACGCAGCCTCACAGACAACTGTCTCTGCGAGCCGAAGCCCTAATTCAGCCGTTGAAAAGGAAAAGCGACGTATAGGAGACCTATGGGTTCAGCAGCTTGTTGCTGAAGAGAAATGGTCGAAAGCAGGGGAAGTCGCAGGACGAGTATTAGATACTTCGGCGAGGTGGGACTATTGGTTCCTGAAGTTCGCGCAGGCTCACCGTTTTGACGAGATTACCCCATACATTCCCACAAAGCAGATGCGTCCCCCTCTCCCGCCGCGCGATTACGAAATCATTCTGGGTCACTACGTCAACCATGATCGGCCACGGTTCAGGGAATTGATTGATCAATGGAATCCTGCCCTTTTCGAAGTTACAAATGTAACAGAGCCTATCAAGGCCATTTTGACGGCGGGCGAAGTGACAGGAGACTCGACCGAAGGCGGCGAGCAGGGCAGAGATTGGCGGATACTGCAAGAAGCACTCGCAAAGCTTTACCTGGCAGATAATCACCCGAGGGACGCGTTGAGATGTTACATCCGTCTTCAGAATGCTGATGCCGCTATGAGTTTGATCCGAGACCAGCACTTGCTGGAAGCTGTCCGAGACGATATCCCTGGCTTCATCCTCCTCCGAGTCTCAAAGGACCAGATGGAAACCGCTCCACTAGATGGGCTGGAGGAAGCTTCAGCAGAAGCTGTCCATCTGCTGGTTGATGAGGCATATCGGGGTATCGTGCCCCCAGACGAAGTAGTCACGCAGCTTGAAAAAAAGGGTGTTCTCTTTAAGCCTTTTCTCTATTTCTATCTTCGAGATTTATGGGATGGTAAAGGTAGCGAGACTAAGCCAACCACCACAAAAGCACGAGCTGCTGTGGACCGTCTTGCAACGGAAGGAAAATTATTGGCTGAAGAATTCGGCGATCTGATTGTCGAGCTCTTCGCCGAGTATAACCGGCCACTCCTTATGAAATACTTACGGATATCCCAAAGCTACAATCTCGATAGAGCTTCCGCCGTCTGCGAGAGGCGGGAGTACATTCCCGAGCTAGTGTAAGTCCATCTTTTTCACGCACCATGAAGTTGCACAACTAACAGGCACAGCTACGTCCTCTCCAAGACTGGCCAGACAAAACGCGCTCTCTTCCTCATCATCAACAGGCTCTCCGACGTCTCTCACGCCATCGCCTTCGCAAAAGAACAAGGTGACCAGGAACTTTGGAATGACCTCCTGGACTACAGCATGGACAAACCACGCTTCATCCGCGGCCTCCTCGAAGAAGTCGGCACGGCCATCAACCCCATCACGCTCGTGCGCCGCATCCCCGAGGGGCTAGAGATTGAAGGCCTGAGAGAAGGCATCGGACGCATGGTCCGGGAATACGAGATCCAGCACTCGATCAGCGCGGGCGTGGCCAAGGTGCTCCGCGGCGAGGTCGCGCAGGGCATGGACATCCTGCGAGCGGGCCAGAAGTGCGGCGTCAAGTTCGACGTCGTGCAGGCCTCGCCCTCCGACTCCGAAGCTCAAACCGTCGTCGAGGCCCCAACCCCCGCCGCACCCCCTGCCACCGCCGCTGCCGCCGCCAACAACGACGACGACCACACCTCCACTGCTGTCCCGCAGCCCTCCGACCCAGCAGCCGACGCCAAGCCAGGCCACTGCACCGGCTGCCACCGCCCGTTCGCCTCGTCCACCGCAGACGCCGACGACGCGGACGATGATGCTGATGACGCGGACGATCTCGCGACCGCGACTGCGACCGCTGCCCCCTCCCGCGACACCCTCGTCGGCTTCGCCTGCGGCCACGTCTACCATCTCTCGTGCTTGCTGCCCAAGACGTCGGCGTCGGCATCGGTGGCCGCGACGCTGCAGGCGCGGCTGGCGGCCGATGCGGATGACGGGTATGGGAGCAGCAGGAGCGTTGGGGCGAAGGTCGCACATGCGCATATTATTCGTAGCGCGATTAGGGACGGGTGTCCCGTGTGTGCTGGGGCGAGGGTGGAGGGGGAGGGGGAGGGTGGGGGTGGGGGAGGTGGGGGCGGGTGGGGGTGGGGTTTGTGGTGGGAGGTAGGAAGGGGGTTGGGGAGGAACAAAGTTGACGACGAAGCTAAGATTGTAGAAACGTAGGGAGAAGGATGACCGAGATTTGTACATATATATGGGAATATTTTAGTGGTGCGGCTTTGGTGCGCGTGTATCAGCCTCATCCAGTATGCTGGCCCGGCGAAAAGCGTATCTTTGAGAGCGTGTGCATCGCACTGGCGTTTTTTGGGTATGGCTAGCCTTCGCTTTGGCGAGTGGCGTTGCTGCTTAGGTAGGCATGGCATGGTATATCAAATGGAATTGGTCTGAATCTCCAGTCTGCCTACTTCACAGAGAGAGTCGTTCGGTTGGAGTGAATTTGGCAGGCGAGGACTGCCAGCGATGAGCTGTGCCGTGCTGTGGAGCATTATTTGAAGGCAGTACGGTTAGGGCACGGCAAAATACGTCTCTGGATAGCGCCGAGGGCGGGTGTATTGTTAGAGTCCGCGTCTGCCTCGTGTTGCATTGAGCTGGGGTAATTGCGTTGTGCTGGCTGTAGACATCTGGAGAGTTGGAAGGGTGAGTGTAGCTTGGCTATCCAGGGTCCCTAGTCAGGTCGGAAAAACCCACAGACCGTTAGACGGGTAGATTGGTAGATTGGTAGATCGATTTGGGTGGCTTTGTGCACGAAAGCCTGGATACAAGCATAGGGGCAGGTTTCACGAAGGTGGCACAACGTGAGCACGAGACAGCACACAGAAAGAAGACTGTCGATCTGCGTCACCGCAAACCACAAAGATCAAAGACGTGAGGACACAAACAGTTGAATTGGACCAGTTATATACTGAAACAAGGCTGTGACTACCAATGTGTCCTCTTTGCGAATCCTATTGAGACCATGCAAGCATGAGTAGAAAAAGCCAAGCTAATGAACAAATCATGCTAGATATGTGGGAGTTTTCGCTGGGACGAAATGACTGCAAAGATGCTTGCAAGAGTCTAGCACTCCTCCCAACCCATTAATGGCCTTGCAGCGCACCAGAGCAATATTTTCACTCCTTCATCAACAACAATCATGGAGCTTGTGAGACACGCTTGGTCTAAACCAGAGCAGCAAGAGCACCGGCAGCGATGACTCCGGCCATGGCGGCGTTGAACTGCATCATAGAACCAGAATTTGTTGTGGTAACCGGGATGGAAGGCTGGGCCCGGCTCTGAGTTGGTCCCACCGAGGTATTAACGACGGTCAAGGCAGGCTTGCTGGGTGCGGCAGAGGGCTCGACGGCGCCAGTGGAGGTAGCGCTCACGATGGGAGTCTCTGGAGTAGAGGCTACAGATTGTGCTGGAGCAGAAGATTGTACCGGAGCTTCAGGGCTCGCCGAGGCAGCTGCGGAAGACGTGACTGGGGCGGGAGTGCTGCTGAAGATATAGCCACTGGAGGTGCACCACTCTGGAACAACCGTAACTGTCATGACAGCAGTTGGTGCGGCCGGGCATTCTGTGACTCCACGTTAGTGACTGCGAAGAAGAAATGTGACTTAATTGAGGATGTGTGCATATGCAAATTGGCTTGAACATAGAGTCTGCTGACGTACCTGACCTAGACGAGGCGCGAGGCGCGATGTTTGGAACTGGAACAGAGAAAGATTAGCATTGATGGAGCATGAATGATACTGTCAAGCTGTCAAGTGCCAGCGACAGGAGCCAGGCTGACTGGAGGATGGAGGTTGTAGGGAATTGGGCAATGTGTACACAACGAACACGGGAGAGAGGTAGGGACCCACAAGCTCCGACCAGAGACAAAAGCAAGACCCAAGGCAGCAATCTTGAATGCGAACATTTTGGGTTGCGGTGTGAGAAATGTAGCTGTTTTATGAAGAGCAGAGTGCGGAGTGAGCTAATGCCAATAAATATATGTGTTCGTAGAAAGTATGCCTAGAGAAGATCAAGTCAGCTAGGCTCAAACAAAGGCAATGAATGAAGATGATGGATGGAGTAAGGCACCTTTCGTAGTTGATGCTTGGATGCTAGTGGTGGAAGAAGAGAGTGGACGCGAAGTTTATATATGCGCTGATGGCCCCGAGAGACGGCAAACAAGCGGCAGGACGCAGATAGACCGTAACTGCCAGCCAGTGAATTCACTCGAGTTGTGTGCGAGAAGGAACTTCATCTGCTCCACCAATTCGGTAACAGTAGTCCCGTTACACCCGTAAAATGACCATCCTGCAGAAAGCCATCCAGCCATGTGCCCCCGCAAACAGTAGTAACGCCCTATATATGTCGTGCTTCTCGTCCAGGGGGAACAGCTAGGTAGTTGTCGCTGAAATGACGTGAACGCATTTGCGGTTGGTGATATCGTTCTAGCGCTGCTTCCCACTCCTGCCCCCTTTTCCATTTCCAGCCTATGCCCCAATTCAGTGCGACAAGTACCTGCACACCTAGTGGGTATACGAGTATCAAATTAAACGGGATATCTTGAGTGTTGTGAAGTCTGCGTTTGGCAATGGAAAGCCTCCTAATCAAGCCCAGAGCGTAAAGGACTCTTGATGCAGTGCCCAATTGCGTCAAATGCTAAGCAATTGAGCCGCCTACGCAAACGGTCTACTAGAACTGGCGGTGCTGCGGCCGGCTCTCTGGTGGATAACGCGCAAACGTGACTGTTTCGCTCGTGGAGACGTCTAAATCTGGACGCATATCTTGGCGCTTGTTTATCTTGCTCCTCCCAACTGCGCTCTCCGTCTTTCTTCCTCACCTCACCACCTCGCTTCATACAACCGTTCCAGGCCTTCTGCACGCATCTTGTTTCCATACTCGTTTTAGTAAAAAGCTTGCTCTTTCAATCTCGCAAGCGGCCCACGTTCAATATGAAGCTTTTCAACCTTGCAGCTCTCCTGGCTAGAGCTGTCCCTATCGTCTCAATTTTTGCGTTCCCTCATGGTGAGTTCCTGGTCTCCCTGGGTCCTCATTGCAAAGTGTGTCCGTTGTATTCGCTGTCGATTTGCCACATAGTGCAGTAAATAGTCACCAACTCCCTCAGCCCAATTCCCGGCAAAGTTTGCAGCGAAGTTAACTGCAATGGTCACTTAATGAGCTCGGCTGCTTCCCATTCTGGTCAGTTTTCTTCTATAGAGCGTCAGCTAATACATGCACTCTTCCAGATGGACATCGTCGTGATAACAACTTGATGGTC
>Ga0307515_10001353_pt1 | contig 55511 bp, 53 predicted proteins | sample 17_EM_MG_FD_194513 | JGI IMG/M metagenome (GOLD analysis project Ga0307515, IMG submission 194513) | Populus trichocarpa ectomycorrhiza microbial communities from riparian zone in the Pacific Northwest, United States - 17_EM | ecosystem: Host-associated > Plants > Roots > Unclassified | place...
CATCGGTTTGCGAGAGTGGGACAGTGACAACGACCCGGGTACTGGTGGTCGAGGACGACGCCGAGCTGGGCGACCTGCTGCTGCGCCTGTTCCGAGGCGCCGGCTACGTCGCCGACCTCGCCCGCGACGGCCAGGCCGGCCTGCACCTCGCGCTCACCCGCGGCTACGATCTGCTGATCATCGATCGCGGTCTGCCCGCCATCGAGGGACTCGACCTGCTCGCCCGGCTGCGCCGCAGCTCCGTCCAGGCGCCGGCCCTCATCCTGACCGCGCTCGGCACGGTCGCCGACCGAGTGGCCGGACTCGACAGCGGCGCCGAGGACTACGTGGTCAAACCGTTCGAGGTCGACGAGTTACTCGCCCGGGTCCGCGCCCTGCTGCGGCGGCGGCCCGGCGCCTCGTCGGCCCTGCCGATCGGGACCGCCGAGTTCGACCTGATCACCCGAACCGTCACCGCCGGCGACGGCACGACGACCAAGCTGTCGGGCCGCGAGAGCGACCTGCTGCGGCTCCTCGCCGAGAACCCGGCTCGCGTCTTCGGCCGGGACCAGATCGTCGCCAAGGTGTTCCCCGAGGCGGCGACCGGCACGCTGGTGGACACCTACGTGCACTACCTGCGGCGCAAACTCGGCGCGACTGTGGTGAGCACGGTCCGCGGCGCCGGCTACCGGCTGGGCACGCTGTGACCGGGTTCGACCCCGACCGGCTGCTGCTGCGGCGCGCGCGCCGGGCCCTGGCGGTGCAGAACACCACGGCCATCGCCCTGGTGCTGCTGGTGGTCGGCGTGGTCGCATTCGTCGCTGTGACCCGCGGGCAGCGCTCCGCCCTCGAACGATCGCTGCAGCAGACCGCTGCCACCGAGGACGACGTGATCGACCCACCGGTTGGCAGCTGGATCTTCCGGTTGGACGGTGCGGGAAATCTGTCCGCTACCGAAAACCCGCCGGCGGGCTTCCCCGACATGACCGCCCTGAACCGGGTACGGGCCGGCGGCCCTGCCGAGTCGAGCGCGACGGAGGTCGGCGGCACCGACTATCTCGTCGTGACCCGGCAGCGCACCGGCTACACCGTCCAGGTGGTGGGCAGTCTCGCCGCGCAGGAGGCGGAGCGGCGCCGGCTGATCATGGCCCTCGGCCTGGCCGAGGCTCTCGGGTTGCTGATCGCCGGCCTGGCGGCCGTGCTGCTGGCCTACCGCGCCACCGCGCCGCTGGGCGAGGCCCTGGACCGGCAGCGGCGGTTCGTCGCCGACGCCAGCCATGAGCTGCGGACACCATTGACCCAGTTGCACACCCGCGTCCAGTTGCTGCACCACGATCTGCGGGACGGGGCAGCACCGGAGCAGATCGCGCCCGACGTGGAGAAATTGCTGGTCGGCACCCGCCAGCTGGGCGAAGTGGTCGAGGATCTGTTGCTCTCCACGCAGCTGCGGACCCACACCGACGCGGGCACCGAGGTGGACCTCGGCGTGGTTGCCGCCGGGGTGGTTGCCACCCTCGCGAACCGGGCGCGGGATCAAGGCGTCGAGCTCATCCTGGTGCCGGACGCTGACGAGCCGTCCGTCGTCCGGGGCCGCGAGGCGGCACTGCGCCGGGTGGTCACGGCGCTGGTCGACAACGCGCTGAGCCACACGCCGGCCGGCGGGCACGTGACCGTAGAGCTCGGTTCCGCGGACGCTCCGCGGCGGGTCGTGCTGATCGTGCGCGACGACGGGACCGGCTTCGACCCGGCCGACGCCGAACGGATCTTCGCCCGTTTCGCCCGCGGCCACGGTGACCACCGCCGCTTCGGCCTCGGGCTGGCATTGGCCCGCGAGGTGATCACCGGCCACGGGGGCACCATCGACGCCTGGGGCAGACCCGGCCAGGGCGCCACCTTCACCATCCACCTACCCGCCGACGCGCACTGACCACCGCTCGCCCGGCAGCTACCGGCGCGGGGGTGTCAGCCGGCCACCTCGATCACTTGTTCGGTGGGCAGGCGTGGCGTGTGGGCCGGGCCGGCATGTGCCGGGTCGAGGGCGCCCAGCCGTACGACGAGGTAGGGGTCGCCGAGGTCGCCGAGCAGGCGACGCAATTCGTGCCGGGTGAACGGCACCTCGACCGGGCTGCTGAGCGGCAGCAGGCTGACGGCGTGTTCGGTGGCCTCGAGCCACAGGGCGTTGAGCGCCTCGCCGGCGCGCAGCCAGTCGGCGGGCTCGTCGCCTGAGCCGTAGAGCACGGCGTAGGTGGCGGCGGTGTCATGCCCGGCCCCGGCTGCCAGGGTTCCGGTGGTGCCGAAGTCACGTTCGGCGACGGTCGTCAGTGGCAGTTCCTCGGGCAGGCTCGCATCGGGGATGCCGGTGCCGGCGGCGCGATCGCCACCGACCCAGGTCGCCGTCTCGGCCTGCAGCAACTCGTCCGCGCCTTCGGTCTGCTGCGCATGCTCGACCAGCACCGCCAACTCGATGACCTGGTCGTGTCTCAACAGGTGCAGCCGGACGCCGGCCCGCTCACTCACCTGCACCAGGGCGTCCAGGATCGCCGGGGTGACCGGTTCCTCGGTGACGGTGCGCCGGTCGGTGTGCCGCACCTCCAACTGCTCGAAGTGCCGGATCGCCCTCGGGTCGACGGGTCCGTGCTCAGTCGGGCGGATCGTCGCGAGCGGGGCGCCGGCCGGCCGGTCGATGACGCACTGCCAGCCCTCGGCCGCCAGCGCGACGCGGGCATGGTGCAGCGCGGTGCCGCAGCTGATCAGCAACATGTGGCCGTCGGGGTCCTGGCGGGGTAGCTGCCGGTCGGTGACGGCGAACAGTTCGAGCCGGCCGGGATGCACGACCCACCGCCACGGCTGGGTGTTGTGAATCGAGGGAGCGAACCGCGCCGCGTCCGCTGCTCGCAGGAGCGCTCGGGCCTGGGTGTCTTCTGCCATGACGTCCTCAAGATCTTGTCGATCGCGTGATCGAGCGGGTACCGACTGACAGTATCCGCGCGGTCGGTACCGCTTTCCGGACGACCCGGGACTTTCGCCCCTGACCGGACTTGCTCGCCGACCCGCACCGTGGAAGCAGACCGAAAGCTGGGCACGGGTTTCCGGTCACCGGTTCGTTCGATTCCCCGGAAGGAAGCACACGATGAAGCCCTACGGTGAGGCGGACCTGTTGCAGGCGGCCGAGGCAGGAATCCGCGCCCCCTCCCTGCTCAACAGCCAACCGTGGCTGTTCCGGCTCCGGGCCGGCGCGGTCGAGATCCTCGCCGATCCGGCCCGGCGGCTGGCCACCGCCGACCGCGCGGGATGGGCGGTACGGATCGCCTGCGGCGCGGCCGCCTACAACGCCCGGCTCGCCCTGGCCGCGGTCGGCACACCGCCCGACGTCGTCCTGCGCCCCGACACCGACCAGCCGGACCTGATCGCCCGGCTGACCCCCGGGCCGCGGCGGCCGCCGACCTACACCGAACGGGACCTCCATGCGGCCATCGCGCGCCGGTACAGCAACCGATCCCCGTTCTGGCCGAATCCGGTGCCGTCGGAGATTCGGGTACGGCTCATCGACGCGGCCCGTGGCGAATCGGCCTGGCTGGACATGCTCGTCGGCATGACCGCCCTGACGGGATTCGCAGAGATCGCGCAGAGCGCCGACCGGGTGTTGCGCCGCGACGTGCACTACCAGTCCGAGATGATCGGTTGGACGCACGTCGACGCCGCACCCGATGGTGTTCCGGTCACCGCCGGGGCACCGCTGCCCGAACCGCAGGACCTGCTGCCGCAACGCTTCTTCGGCGACCGTCGGCGGACGCCCGGCCGCGACTACGAACCCGAACCGCTGATCGCGATTCTCGGTGCCGCCGGCGACCGCCAGATCGACCAGATCATCGCCGGTCAGGCGCTGCAGAAGGTGCTGCTGACCGCCGCCGACGCCGGCCTGGCCACCTCCATGATCTCCCAGCCCATCGAGGTACCGGCCGCCCGGGACCAGCTGCGCAGGTCGTTGGGCCGATCCGGCCCTCCGCAGATCGCGCTGCGCATCGGCTTCGGCAGCCCCGGGCGCCCGACTCCACGCCGCAACGTCGAGGACGTCATCATCGACTGACTCGCCGGCCCTGCTCGGACACGCCGGCCGGGCCATCGCGAAGATGGCCACCCGTGACCCGAGCCGGTTCCCCGCCGACGGCCGACCGGGCCGCTGACCGGCCGGGTCGATGCGGGACGCCTACGGGAGGGGCCGCAGCACGTCGGAGAGCGGCCGCCGGGGCGTGCGGCCTGCTTGCCTGCCGTACCCGATCCGCAGCACCATCTGGACCGTCAGGCCCGCCCTCGGGTCGATGAGCAATCGCCGCACGGAAGGCACCTCCACCGGCTGGCTGATCGGGGTCGCGGCCAGGCCCTTCCAGGTCGCCGCGAGCAGCACCCGCTGCAGGGCCTGCCCGGCCCGCACCCAGTCGCAGCGCCGATCGCCCCCAGTGGCCAGCACCAGGATCGTCGGGTTCGGCTCAAACTCCTCGCCCGGTCGCGGCAGCGGGGACAACTCGGCGAAGTCGCGGATCGGCAGGCTCTCCAGAGCGTCCCAGGGGCCGGCCGCCCACCCCGGCACCCCGTCATGTCGCAACCCGCCACCGGTCCAGCGGGTGACCTCGTCGCGGTATCCGGGCCGGGCGTGCAGCAGGCGATCCGCGGACCGGGCCATGGTCAGGATCGTGTCCCGGGCGGCCGGGCCGGCCTCCGCGAGGACGGCACTCTCCCAGCGGGCTGCGTCCCGCAGGTGGTCGAGAATGTCGGCCGGCACGGACGTCCGGGCGAACGGCCACCGACTGGTGTGCCGGCGCGGAATCGCCGCGGCGAGTGCCTCCACGCCGGGCGTGACCACGGCCGAGTGCGTCACCGTCACCACCGCCACCAGATCAGGGTCGTCCGGTCTCGGGAACAGCGCCGCATCGGACGCGTAACCGGCCCGCCGCAGCGCCAGGCGCAGCGTGAACACCGCCGCACCCACACTGATCAGATGCTCCCGGCCGTCGGTGTCCAGGACGTGCAGGCGGCGGCCGGGATCGGCGTACACCTCCACCTCGGATCCGCGGATCCGGAACAGCCACGGCTGGCTGTTGTGCAGCGACGGCGCGGTGGTCGCGGAGCGGACGCAGTCGGCGAGAACGCTCCGCGTCGGCGAAACGATGGTGATGGTCATGTCGAACCTCCGGATGGGCGGCCCTCCCGGTGCTCACGCTAGAAGCGCGCGAGGCCCTCCGGCAGGGCCGGAGGGCCCGAGCTACCCCTGCCGACCGGGACGTCGGACCTGGCAGAGGGTGCCGGGACAGCTCGGTGTCAGGCCTGGCCACGCGGCCGCCACCGGCCGGGCCGGCTCAGCGCGCCGATCAGATCGACGGCGAGGCAGGGACGAAAGACCCGCTGCCAACGTCCCGACCATCCGGGACCTGCGCCAGCCGGTCAGTCCCGCCCGCGTGCCGTCGGCCGCGCGATGTAGACCGGGCACTCCGCGTGATGCAGCAGCTGCAGCCCAGCCGAGCCGAGCAGGGTACCGGTGATCACACCGTGCCCGCGGCTGCCGACCACCACGAGTTGGGCGTGCTTGGACGCCTCGACCAGGGCGCCGGCCGCACTGTCGTGGGTGAGCACCACGTCGACGCGGATCTCGGGGTACTTCCCCCGCCAAGGAGCCAGCTGCTCTTCCAGGCGGGCCCGTTCGTCCGCGTCCTGGTCCGGCGTCCGCACCTCGATCGCGGGCGCGGAACCCAGCCAGAGCGGGAGCACCGGCAGGAAGGCCCGCACCACCGTCAGCGCACAGCGCCGCCCGGACGCCTGCTCGAAGGCCGCTTCGAGCACGAGATCCGCCACGGGGGAATCGTCCACGCCCACGGCGACCGGGCCCTCGGCGGCGTCGCCACGGCCCCGGACCACCACCACCGAGCAGGCGGCATGGGTGGCCACCCGCTGGCTGACCGAGCCCAGCAGCAGGCTGGCGAACCCGCCGTGACCCCTGCTGCCGAGCACGACCAGTTCGGCGCCGTCGGCCTCGACCAGCAGCCGGGCGGCCGGATGGCCGATCACCGGATCCGCTTCGATCTGGAGGCGAGGGGTCACCGTGCGGGCCTCGTAGGCAGCGGTGCCGGCGATGCCCTCCGCCCGCTTGTGGATGAAGTCGGGATCGTTGTAGCCCCCGCCGTAGCCCGGCTCGCGCGATTCCCAACCGTAGACGTAGGTCACCCGGAGCGGCAGGTTGCGGCGTTCCGCCTCGCGGGCCGCCCACCGTACCGCGGCTTTGCTGAAGTCGGTGCCGTCGGCGCCGACGACGATGGGGTAGCTCTTCATGACCGTTCCTTTCACGCTTTCCCAGGAGCATCCGGCGAACCGGCGCCGAGCGGCAGTGCGGCAGGTCCCGTCTGGGCCGGACGAAGGTCCCGCGCGTCCTATCCGACCCGCGTCCGCACCGGGCTACTCCTCGCGGGGCCATCCCGCGGACACCCCCCGGCGGGACCATCGGCCCTGGTCCACGCGTCCGGCTCGATGCCATGCTGCAGGCGAATCGGAGACTGATCTTCCCGGGCCCGGAGACACACATAGAGCCCCCACCAGATCGGCGTGAGCCGCGAGCTACCACGCGGCCGAGTGAAGCGACCGGGCCCATCGCCTATCCGGCCGGCCGCGCGTAGTCTGGGCGGAGCGCGAGGATGCGGAGGCCGACGATGACGGCGAGCGACAACCTCGCCCCGGCGACCGATGATCATGGCGCACCCGGCGGCCACCAAAACCTCGATGGCTCCGCACTGCGCCGGGTCCTCGCCCCGCGATCGATCGCGGTCGTCGGCGCCGGGCGGCGGCGCGGCGGCGCCGGACACGAGACGCTGCGCGCGCTGCGCGACTACGGATTCCACGGCCGGCTCCACGCGGTGAACAGGTCCGGCCGCCCGGTGTGCGGTGTGCCCGCCCACCGCGCCGTCATCGACCTGCCCGGACCGGTCGATCTGCTGGTGGTCGCCGTTGCCGCTGACGACGTGACGACCGTCCTGACCGGCGCCGGCCGGCTCGGCGTCCGCGGTGCCGTCCTGCTGGGCACCGGTCCGCGTGGCGGCGATCCGCGGGGTGAACGACAGCGGCGGGAGATCCTGCGGGCGGCCCGCCAGCAGCACATCCGGCTCCTCGGGCCGGGCTGCCTCGGCATCCTCAACACCGATCCGCGGGTGCGGCTGAACGCGAGCCTGTCGCCGGCGAAGCCGCCCAGCGGCGGCCTCGCCCTGGCGGTCAGGTCCGGCGCCGTCGGCATCGCGCTGCTGGCCGACGCGACACGGGACCACTGCGGCGTCTCGAGCCTCGTCTCGCTCGGCGACGAGATCGACATCACCGGAACCGACCTGCTCCGATACTGGCTCGACGATCCGGCCACCCGCGCGGTCGCGCTGTCGCCCGAGGCGTTCGGCGACCCGGGCGGGTTCGCGCGGGCGGCGTGCGCCCTCGGCCGACGCAAGCCCGTGCTGGCGATCGCCGGCGCACCGGACGCCACGCAGGAGCGTCTGCTGGCCGAGGCCGGTGTCATCCGCACGGCGAGCCTCCGCGAAACGCTCGACACCGCCCGGATCCTGGTGGATCAGCCGCTGCCCGACGGCGACCGGATGGCGATCGTCGGAAACGCCGGCGGCCTCACGGCGCTCGCCGCCGGCAGCGCACGGACGTACGGGTTCGACGTCGTGCCGCTGAGCGGGCCGATCCGCGCCCAACTCCCGGCCTCCGCCAGCCCGGACGGGCTCGGCAACCCGGTCGACCTCGGCATCGACGCGCTCCCGGCGCGGATCGCCGACGCCACCGAGATCGTCGCGAACAGCGGCGAAGCCGACATCCTGCTGCTGGTCCTGGTCGGCACCCGGGCGAACGTGCTCGCCGCGAACATGTCGGCCCTGGCTCCCGTCCTCGACGACCACCCGCATCTCACGATCGCCGCGATCGTCACCGGCGGCACCGCGGACGTGCACCAGTTCGGCCGGCGTGACGTCCCCGTGTTCCGCGAGCCGGAGCAGGCCGTCCGGGCATTGGCCCATGCCCGCGACTACGCCGCCTGGCGGCGGAAGCCGCTGACCCGCCACGCCGACCCCGGCGACCGGGAGCGCGCCGTGATCCGCCGGACGATGACCACCTGGCCCGGGCTGGTGGGCTCCGGCGCGATCCCTCACTCGCGATCACGGTGACGTCGCAAGGTATAGGTTGCCAGCACCTCCGGGCCATTGGTCCCGGCGCATCGATCCGTTGCACCGGACCGACGCTCCAGGCCAGCCGGCGCCAATCGGCCTCATGGTCAGCGCACGCTAGCCGGCTCGTACGCGATCCGCCGCCCGGGCGGCGGCCAACGCCAGGAAGAGTCCCGCGAAGGAGAAGGCGGAAAGCCCGGACACCAGCCCGGGGTGGTCCGCCCCCAGGAGTAGACCGAGGAGGACGGTGCCCGGCAGCAGAGACAGGTATCCGAGCACCGCAGCTCCCAAGACCCACGGCCAGACCCGTCCCACGGCCTGGGAGACACGCCCCGGACACCGACCGGGAGCGGCACCCATTCTTGTCGCGCCGAAGCCGACGATGACCCCGATCAGCGGCGGGCCGAATCCCCCACCAGCCAGCAGCAGAAGCACACAGAGCAGGATCAGCACCAGCCCACCGTGTCGCCGATCGACGAACCTGACAGACCAGACCGCGACCGCGGCCGCCACGATGACGGCGACTATGCCTGTCACCAGCAGGTTCGGGATGACCGTCAGGGCGGGCTCACCGCCGAGGATCTCGAATGCCTTCGAATCGGGCCACGACTCGATGACCGGTCCTGCTGGCCTGACCGAGCCCTGAAGGATCTCTCCGACCCCGTGCTCGATGCCCGCCAGACCCGCAAGCAGACCGAACGCCGAGACGACCGTCGCCGTCGCCGTCGTCGCCGAGTGCATGATTACTCCTCTCCGCTCTCCACCGTGCAGGACGGAGTCGACGCGGATCCAGAGACCAACGGCCTGCTCAGAAAGACTTTCGCCTCTATCGATCGACCGGCCGATGTTCGAGCGTGGAGGCACGACCGGGTGGCCGCTTGCCACCACGACAGGAATCGGTCACACGCACATGGCTCCGGTCGACATCGTCGACGCAAGGTAGGTCGTCATGTCCCTTCGCGCCCGAATCACGCTGCTGTCCTCGGTGGTCTTGCTGTTTGCCGGCGCCGCGTTGGGGGCGAGCGATCCGGCTGCCGCGGCGCCGCGACCGGCGACGACCGTCGCGGCGGCCGACCACGTGATCACCGTTCTGGGCGCCGGTCCATATCGGATCGGCACAAGCCTGAACCGGCTCTCCGCGGCCGGCCTGCTCGGCTGGGTCACCGATCCAGATGGCGCGGGTACCCAGTTTGCTGGCTCCGCGGGTACGTGGAGCGGCGAGCTGATTCTGACCTTCCACCACAGCGTCCTGGTCGAGCTCGAGACCGACACCGGGTCGGTGCGCACCGCGGCCGGCGCTCGGGTCGGCATGTCCTTCGCCGAGGTGGAGAGTGTCTACCACGGCTACGGCGACCGAATCACCAACGATCAAGGTCGGACCGCGTACGTGGTTCCGGTCGGTCCCATGGTGGTGCTCCTGGGTGATCATCCGATCCGTCCGGGTGTTGGTTCCATCCAGGTCGGCCCGGCCTGGATCACCCTGCGGGCCTTCCTGAACGGTTAAGCCGATTGCCGGGTCACGAGGGACCTTCTGCTCTGCCCGGATCCGGCCACCGACGGGCATCGTGATGGTGAAACGCCGAATCGGAGGTGAGCGTCATGAATCGTCCGGTCGCGGCCGGCGTCGGCGGAGCTGGCGGGTGGCACGCGCTGGCCTGGGCTGCCGAGGAGGCGGACCGAACCGGTGCGCCGCTCGTGCTCCTGCACGTCTGTGCGCCCGGCTCACCGTTGGACCGTATGACGGGCGAACCGACGACGGCCGAGGTCGAGCTCGCCGACCCGGCTCTCGCCCACGCGCTGGTGGACACCCGCGCGCGGCTCGGTGGGCAGCGCGTCACCCTCACGATTCGCAGTGGCGATCCGTCGATCCATCTGGTCGACGCCTCCACCGGCGTCGGCCTGCTGGTGATCGGCGCCGGCGTCGGCGGCCGTACGGTGCGGCAAGTGCTCCGGCACGCGCATTGCCCGGTTGTCGTGGTCCGGCCGAGCCGTCCGGGCCCGGGCGCTCCGTTGGCCGGGCATGTGGTGGTCGGTGTGGACGGCAGTCCAGCGGCGCGGGGCGCGATGGAGTTCGCCTTCGCGTACGCCTCGGAGCATCATTTCCCGCTGGCCGCCGTACACGTGTCGGCGGAGAACCGGGACGACTACTTCTACGACGAGACGACGCTCTCCACTCACTTCGCCACCGAACCGCACGCGCTGGGACTGCTCGCCGACGAGGTGGAGCTGTGGGCGTCGAAGTACCCGTCGGTGGCGATCCGGCGAGCGGTGATGACCGGCTCGGTCGCCCAGGGCCTGATCCGGGCGGGAGCCGGTGCTCGGCTCCTCGTGATCGGCGACAAGCGCCGCGGCGTGGTCAGTCGCGCCCGCACCGGCGACATACCGCGTACCGTGTCCGCCGAGGCCCCGTGCTCGGTCGCCGCCGTCCCACTCGCCCGGCAGGAGGGTGAGCCGCTGTGAACCCGGGCGCCGCTCAGCTCTCCGGTGGCACGGTCATCGGATGACGGGCGGCGTCGCGCTCCGCCAGCCCCTGCACGGCGCGGCGGTACTGCGGTTTGGTGATCTCGTTGTCCATCAACTGCCTGACGAGCACGCCTTCCAGCGTCTCCGGCTTCGCCTCTTCGCGAGCCTGCCCGGAGTCCTTCGCCGGTCCGGTCTTGTCGTCGGTCGTGTCGGTGACAGCCGACCAGTAGGTCACCACGAGCAGCACCATCATCATGATTGTCAGCACCACTACGAAGGTCATCGTCATCACCCCCTCGCGCACCATCATCGATGCCGCCACGAGGAGTCCGGCAGGGCCGGAAGTCCCATCGGCCAGGGCTTGTCGGAACGACGTCGCGGGCCGGAGGGCCGGCGGACATGATCAGGCGACGCCGAAGGGCATCGCCCGATCGGCTCGCGGCGGTCAGTGTCCTTCGAGGCGTTTCATCTCGCGCTGGATGCGGCTCTCCGCCGGCTCCGCTGGTGCGTAGACGTCCCAGACGTGGAAGGCGACGCCGATGCCCCAGCCGAACAAGGGGAACATAGGCCAGTAGAAGCCGCCGGGGTTGGTCAGCAGCCAGATGGCGTTCAGGAAGGCGTTCACCAGCAGGTACGCAATGAGGTGCGCCTGCAGATCCCGCTTCTTGTGCAGTTGCTCGACGGCCAGTTGCCGCAGGTCGGCCTGGTCGTCCTGCGGGGTCACCCCGGTCGGATGATAGGTGGTCATGGCCATGCCTTTCTATGCGTGACGGCGGTTCACTGTGCCGTGCAGCCACCCTCGGTGAGTTCCGTGGTGCGCCCCTTCTCGGGCGGATCGGTCATCTCCCGATCAGCGCAGCGGATAGACGACGCGGGTGCGGTAGTCGCTCTCGTCCACCGATCCGGGCCCGGCGAGATACTCCTCCCACATCATGGCCGGCGGCCACAGCTCGCGCTGGTTGAACCAGTGGCTCAGACCCGCGTACGTCTGCGACAGGGTCTCGTAGGACCCGACGTGCAGCGCACGGACCGCCGGACCACCGGGCAGCACCTCGCGCACCAACGCGTCAGTGGATACCGCCGCCTCGGCCACGGGGAACCCGACGGTCACATCGAAGTGACCGGCCTGTTCGTTGCGGTACACCGTGACCGGCGCACCAGCCGGACGGATGCCCATCCGAGCGAGCTCACCGGCGACCGTCGGGATCGCGCGGGCGAAGAACCCACTCAACTCGTCCAACGCCACCCGCTGCCGCAGCCCGACGATGACGCGGGGTTCCAGGGTTACTCTCTCGACGTCGTCCATGGGTTGCTCCGCGACGGCGTTCGTGCCCAATGTGTTCATCGTGACCTCCTCGAGTCACCGATCTCTTCACCTTCACGCTCTCGTCCCGGCCGCGCCGGACAGAGCTGAAGGTCGGGATCGTGCCACCCCCGATGAGCGAGGACGCCGCCGCAGCATGCGCCCACCGGCAGGTGCTTCTCAGACCCCGTGACGGCTGGCCTTCGGAGGGGGTGGCTCCGTCACCCGAGGCTTGTGCCCCGGCGCCGGTGGGCTCATATCCATCCTCCCGCAGCGGCGATGCCAGCAGCAGAGGCTCTGGTCACGACCACAGGGCCGTTCGTCCCAGCCGTCGTGGCCCCGTTGCGGGGGCGCCTGACCGGGGCGGGTGCTCGCCGAGGAGCCGGGTGGCGAGCACCGCGGCCTGTGTCCATCGCTCAAGGCCCAGCTTGGCGAGCAGGCTGGAGACGTAGTTCTTGACGGTCTTCTCGGCGAGGAACATCCGGGCCGCGATCTCACGGTTGGTCAAACCCTCCGCCACGTGCTCAAGAATCCTTCGTTCCTGCTCGCTCAGCAAGGACTGTCCGGCTGCCACCCGGTGGATGCCGTCGACCAGGCCGCGACGAACCACCCCGTGGTCGTCAAGCAGGAAGACACGAATCACCACTTCTTACTACCTGCCCTCGCGTTCCGTACCAAGGGTCGAACGGCCCTAGGCTGGCCCTGGAACACGGGTCGATGGCCTCTGTCCGCGGGCGACGCAGCCGATGGAACATGAGCGTGCGACGCCCGACGGGCCCGCCGGAGGCGGCACCGAGATGCACACATCGGTGGCAGAGACCACCAGACCCACCGTCGTCAAGACGGACCATCGGCTGCCGATCCGCCGACCCACCGGGCGTCGCCGTGACTCCGGGCGCGATCAGGGACCCGACCGACCCTCAGCGCGGGACAGGAAGGGAGCGACTGTGCGTTCCAGGGACATCATCGTTGACACCGATGACCTGCTGGCCGCAGACCCGGGCAGCGCGGACGCGCTCACCGCGGACGGCGGCATCGTCACCATTCGTGCGATCCGCGACGGCGACCGCCCGGCACTTTCCACACTGTACGGTGACGCATCCCCGGACAGCTTGCGACTACGCTTCTTCGCCCGGCCCAGCAGCGACATCCTCGCCGCGGAGATCGACCGCCTGTGCCAGCCCGAGTCCGACCGGCACGTCGCCATCCTCGCCGCGGAGGGCGACACCCTGGTCGGCGTCGCCGCCTGCGAGCGCACCGACGGCGCGGATGACCGCGGCGAGTTCTCCGTCTTCGTGGCCGACGCGCACCGGGGACGAGGGATCGGAACGCTACTGCTGGAGGATCTCGCGGCCAGGGCGCATGCATACGGCATCACCGAACTGACCGGAGAGGTATTGCCGGGCAACGCTCGCATGCTTCGGGTCGCCCACGACCTCAGCGTGCGGGCCCGGTCGGATCTCCAAGACGGCATCGTCGACATCCGCTTGGCGACGGACTACGACGAGGCCACCCAGCAGGCCATCGATGTGCGAGACCGGACCGCCGAGCGTGCCTCCCTGCGACGGCTGCTCGCTCCCGAATCGGTCGTCGTCGGCGCCGGGCACCGCCGCGGCGGGGTCGGTCACGAAACGCTGCGGGCATTGCGCGAATACGGCTTCGCCGGTCCGCTGTTCGCGGTCAATCGCAGCGGTCGAGCGGTCGACGGCATCCCCGCCTACCGATCCGTCGCGAAGCTGCCGAAGCCGGTGGACCTGGTGGTCATCGCGGTGCCGGCCGACCGGGTCCGCACCGTGCTCACCGAGGCGGCCACGGCCGGCGCGCACAGCGCCGTGGTGCTCAGCGCGGGCTTCGGCGAGGACGGTCCCCAAGGACGCAAGCGGCAGCATGAACTCCTCCGGCTTGCCCGCGCCCATGGCATCCGGCTGGTGGGACCCAACTGCCTGGGTGTCATCAACACCGACCCGCAGATCAGGCTCAACGCCAGCTTCGCTCCGGCACCGCCGCCAGCCGGCGGCCTCGCCGTCGCATCGCAGTCCGGGGCGGTGGCGATCGCGCTGCTGGACAACGCTGTCCGCACCGGATGCGGTATCTCCTCGTTCGTATCGCTCGGCAACAAGGCCGACGTCAGCGGCAACGACCTGATCGCTTACTGGTACGACGACCCGGCTACCCGTGCCGTCGCGCTCTACCTCGAATCTTTTGGCAACCCGCGCAAGTTCGCCCGTACGGTGCGGGCGCTGTCGCGGCGCAAGCCTGTGCTCGCCCTCAAGAGCGGCCGGTCCGGAGCCGGCCAGCGCGCCGGGGCGTCGCACACCGCCGCCGCAGCCGCGCCCGCGGCAACCGTGGACGCGTTGTTCGCGCAGGCAGGAGTGGTCCGCACCGAGAGCCTCGGTGAACTGCTCGACGCGGCGCGCATCCTCACCGATCAACCGCTGCCCGCCGGCAACCGTCTGGCCATCGTCGGCAATGCCGGTGGTCTCAACGTGCTGGCCGCCGATGCGGCGGAGGCGAGCGGGCTCGCGGTGCCCGCCCTCGGCCCGGCGGCGAGGCTGCGACTCATCGAGGCCGCACCGGGCTCGGCGAGCCCGGACAACCCGATCGACCTCGGTGCCGGGGCATCACCGGCCGCTTTCGCCGCTGCGGCGGCGGCCGTCGCGGACAGCGGCGAGGCCGACGTGCTGCTGCTCGTCGTCATCGGCACCCGCGCCAACTCTCCGGCCGCCATCCTCACCGCGCTCGGACCGGTCGTCGATGCGCATCCCGATCTCACCGTCGCCGCGGTGCTCGTCGGAAACCACAACGGCCCGCCGATCCTCGGTCGCCGTGACGCACCCGTGTTCGACCTGCCCGAGCGGGCAGTCGCGGCGCTCGCCAAGGCCAGCTCGTACGCCGTCTGGCGTCGCCAGCCGCTGGGCCGGCGGCCTGAGCTGACCGGCATCGAGGTCGATCGTGCACACACACTGGTTCGGGATGCGCTGAGGGACAGGGCGGGCTGGCAGTCCTACGACCAGACGGCCGCCATTCTGGCCGCCTACGGCATTTCGATCCTTCCGGCGGTAACCGCCCTGACGGCGTCGCGGCGGTCGCGGCGGCGGAGCGTCTCGGATACCCCGTGGTGCTGAAATCGGCCGATCCTGATCTGGTGCACAAGAGCGACACCGGCGGCGTCAGCCTGGGACTCACCGATGCGACTGCCGTCCGGACCGCGTTCGACGGTGTCGCTGCTGCCGGCCGGCCGGGTCGGGGTGTCCTCGTGCAACGTCAGGTCAAGGCGCCGGTGGAACTCGTCGCCGGCCTGGCGCACGACCCGCTGTTCGGTTCCGTGGTGTTACTCGGTCTCGGTGGAGTCCAGACCGATCTGCTCGACGACCGTGCGCTGCGCCTCGTGCCGATGACCGACCTGGACGCCGGCCGGATGTGGCGCAGCCTGCGCTCCGCTCCGCTACTCACCGGCTACCGCGGCGCAGACCCGATCGACACGGTCGCGCTGGAGGATCTGCTCCTGCGCCTCGGCCGCCTCGCCGAGGACCTGCCTCAGATCGCCGAGCTCGACCTCAACCCCGTGCTTGCCGGGCCTGGCGGCGTCGTCGCGGTGGACGCCAAGCTCCGGCTCGCGCCCGTCGGCGTCGAACCGGACGCCAAGCTACGCCGGCTGCGCACGACGGATCTCCCCTGACAGACACACCGCTAGCAGCGGCCATCTCCGCCATTGCTCGCGCGGCGAGTGGCGGGCGGCATCGACCAGGGCCGGCGTGGCGATCAGTGAGTACCGTACCGGCCTGGCCTTCGCCGGATTCACCACCATCGACGTCACGCCCACCCACGACGTCGCCGAGGGCATGCACTCGGCCATCATCACAGCCACCAAACCCCCGAGCTGACCAGGATCCACCCATTCCACCCGCCGGTGGGGCGAAGGTCACCCAGGCGCTGGTGACCTTCGCCTCTGCCTGCCAACCGGCTGACTCGGCACAGTCGGGGATGGACCTGCCGCCGAGTCAGGCATCGGCAGGTCCACGACGAGCAAAGGTAAGTGGGATGCGACTGACTCGGAAAGAAAGTCTAGCCAAATCGCGTCGGTGTTATTCCCTCGCGATAGCCAACCTGAACAACCGTGCTGAATGCCGCTTCTGGCTCGGCAGGGCCAACGCCTTTGGAGAGATGGCGCGACACTGAACGGGTCTTCACCGACACGGCGAGGGTGGTGCCGAAGGCTCATCTCGGGCCACTCATCTCGACTGTCCGCTACCCAGAGTCCGTTGGTAATGCGAGAGCAGGAGTACGCACCGCGGACGTTGGGAGAGCGCCCGCAGCGGCTCACCAAGACCCCTTGAGTGTGACGGAACGCGATCAGCGGGTCGTTCACGCCTGGCGGGCGTTGGAGACGAAGCGGTGCACCTCGCTGCGAAGTACCTCGGCGAGTTGGGACAGCCCCGCGGTGTCGGTGCCGTGGCCGGCGTCCACGGCGGCCGCTATGCCCTGGACCAGGCCGCTCATCTCGCGGAGGCTGCCGGTCACCGTCTCCAGCACGCCGACCGCGTCCTCGGCCGCCCCCTGCACGGTGTTGACCTGGCCGAGGATCTCCTCGCTCGACGAACTGGTCTCGTTCGCGAGCGTCTTGACCTCGCTGGCCACCACGCTGAAGCCACGGCCCGCATCGCCCGCCCGAGCCGCCTCGATGGTCGCGTTCAGGGCGAGCAGGCGGGTCTGCGACGCCACCTGGTTGATCAGGTCGACCGCGTGTCGAATCTGGCTTGACGCGGTCCTCAGCGACGTCACCGTCTGCAGCCCGCGCTCGGCCTCAGAGACCGCCTCGCGGGCGAAGTCCGCAAGGCCGTTCGCGGAGGCACCCATCTCGGTCGCGGCGGTGGCCACCTGCTCGGATACGGTGAGCACCGCCGACTCGAGTTCGTCGGCCAGCGCGACGCGCGCCTGGGTGGCCGCCGCGATCCGGTCTGCGGAGACGCTCATCTGTTCGCCCGACCGGCCGATCAGCGTTGCGGCCTTGCGGAAGGCGCCGCGCATTCCCCGAATGAGGAATCGCCGGTGGAAGCGACCCTCGGCCGCCGCGCTCAGCGCCGCCCCGACTCTCGGACGAACGCGTCCGTGATGTCGAGCAGTGCGTTGAGTTCGTTCCGGGCGTCCTGCGCGTGCGCGGAGTCTCCGATGAAGGGCAGCCGGGCCTCAAAGTTGCCGGACGCCACCTCGCGGCAGGTGTCCGCGACCAGGCGCAGCACTTCGTCGTTGTCCGCCGCCGGGTCCACGCGGCGGGTCATGCGGCGGTGCCGTTGGTAAGACCCCAGACGTACTCGTCATAGGTCTGGCCCCGCTCGTCGAGGATCCGATGGAGCATCGCCCAGGAGGCGTCAAGCGCTTCCCGGGTGCCGGTGTGCCTGCGTTCCTCGGTACGCAGCCTGGCGTAGAGGTCGCTGGCCGCGGCGACCGCGGCCGGTGCCGGCCTCCGCCGGCTCGAGTGATAGCCGACCAACCTCTCCCTGGCGTCGAGCGACGGTGTCACATGGGCGAACACCCGATAGTGCGCACCGTCCGAGGCGAGGTTGACCACGTAGGCGAACAACTCCTGGCCGCTGCTACGGTGCCGCTCAGCGGGCGGCGTAGCCGATTCCGGAGCCGATGATGACCCGGTCGTCGTAGTCGAAGGTAAGCCTGTTGATCACTTCGGCGGCGCCGGGCACCTGCCGGGCGAGGCTCCCCGCCGTGGCCGCCGCCGTGGCCCGCTCGACACGGCCGGTCAGGGTCACGACCCCGTCGGCGACCGCGACCTCGAGATTCCCGGCCGGCGCGGCAAGTGCCGCGCCCACGATCGCGGCCCCTACATCCGCCCGGATGTCGTCGTCCGGGCGCAGGTGCACCTTGAGCAGGTCGCCGCGGGTCACGATGCCCACCAGCCGGCCCAGGTCGTCGATCACCGGCAGCCGCTTGACCTTCTGGGCGTCCATCAGCCGCGCCGCCGCCGGGATCGACGTCCCGGACAGGGCGGTCACCGCGGGTGCGCTCATCAGGTCGGCCACGGTCGAGGCGAGGGCCTTGCCTCGTTCGCCACGCCTGCGGCGCCCCTCGAACAGCCGCGGCTCCTCGTCGCCCGCGTACTCGATCTTGCGCAACAGGTCCGCCTCGCTCACCACGCCGCTGACCCGCTGGAACTCGTCGATCACTGGCACAGCACTGATCCGCCGCTCGACGAGCAAGTCCACCACCGACCGGTAGGAGGCAGTCCCGTCCACCGACACGACCGCCTCGGTCATCACGTCATCCACTGTCCAATTTTTCATCACGAACCTCCTTTCACCCGACGCTAGAAGCGCCGCGTGGGCGCGGGCAGGGCCAGAGGGCCCGACCTTCCCCGCCGGCCGAGACTTCCGGCCCTCCCGGGATGGCCGGGCAGACGGGGACTCCGGCGCCGGCGCCGGTCGCGAGCCGGCTCACCCGACCCGCGGCAGGCGCAGGAACGCTCGGCGGGAATGGCAGTCATACGGCGTACGCGTGCAGTCCGGCCAAGAGCGCGGCGAGGCCTGCCTTGGCATCGGAGAACAGCATTGCCGTGTGTGGATCGCTATAGAGCTCGTTGTCGATGCCGGCGTAGCCGTGGCCGAGGGAGCGTTTGATGACGATGACGCTCTTGGCCTTGTCCACGTCGAGGATCGGCATGCCGGAGACCGGGTTGCCCGGGCGGCGCGCCGCCGGGTTGGTGACATCGTTGGCGCCGACGACCAGCACCACGTCGGTGCGGGGGAACTCAGGGTTGATCTCCTCCAGGTCCTTGAGCTCGGTGTAGGGCGCGTTCGCCTCGGCCAGCAGCACGTTCATGTGCCCGGGCATCCGGCCGGCGACCGGATGGATGCCGTAGCTGACCTCCACGCCTTTGTCGGTGAGGGCTTGGGCGAGGGCGACAACCTCGTGCTGGGCCTGCGCGGCTGCCAAACCATAGCCGGGCACGATGACCACCTTCGCCGCGTACGCGAGCTGAATGGCTGCGTCGTCGACGGTGATCTCCCGTACCGTCCCGGTGGCGCCCGCCGGGCCACTGACTTGCTCGTCGCCCGTGCCGAAACCTCCTGCGATGATCGCACCGATCGACCGGTTCATCGCGTCCGCCATCAACTTGGTGAGGATGCCGCCGGCCGCGCCGACCAACGCGCCCGCGATGATCAACGGGCTGGAGTCCAGGACGAAGCCGGCCATCGCGACCGCCGTGCCGGTGAATGCGTTCAGCAGCGAGATGACCACGGGCATGTCGGCGCCGCCGATCGGCAGGGTCATCAACACCCCGAAGCCGAGCGCCGCCACCGTGATCCCGATCAGCGCCGGCATCCCGCCGTGACCGGCCACGAACAGCACGGACAGCACGGCTGCGGTCAAGACGAGGACCGCCGAGATCGCCCGCCCGCCCGCGATCAGGATCGGCCGGCCGGGAACCTTGCCCGCAAGCTTGCCGGACGCGATCAGCGAACCGCTGAACGTGATCCCACCGATGATCAAGTCGAGCACGGTGGTGAGGCTGGTCTGCATGGGAAGATCACCGAGGCTGCCGATGTGCGCGACGGCGTCGCCAAAGGCGATCAGGGCGGCGGCGCCGCCGCCGACGGCGTTGAAGAGGCTGACCAGTTGCGGCATGTCGGTCATCTTGACCCGGCGGGCGGTGATCAGGCCGGCGATCGTGCCGCCCGCGACGCCAAGGGTAAGCGCCCCCGCCGCCAGTACCGTGACGTCGCCGTTCCAGGCGAGGACCACGACGGTGGTGGCGATGGCCGCGGCCATGCCGGCAGCGGAGACCAGGTTGCCGCGGCGGGCCGTGGCCGGGGCGTTCATCAGGTGCAAGCCGAGCACGAAGCAGACCGCGCAGGCCAGATACACCAGGTGGACGACGGTGTCGAAGGTGTTCATGAGTGCACTTCCCTGCGGGTGCGGAACATTGCGAGCATCCGGTCGGTGACCACGTAGCCGCCGGCCACGTTCATCGCCGCGAACGCGCCGCCGACCAGCAGCAACAGGTATCCCGCCGCGGTGTTGGCACTCGCCGCGAGCAGCATCACGCCGACCAGGACGACGCCGTGGATGGCGTTGGCGCCCGACATCAGCGGCGTGTGCAGCGTCGCCGGAACTTTACTGATCACCTCGAACCCGACCAGCAGGCTGAGCACGAACACCGTGATGTCAGCCATCAAGAGCACGCTCATGACCGCACCTCCTTCCGCTCGAGGGCCGCCCGCACCTGAGGGTGGACGACCGTGCCGTCATGGGTGACGACCACACCGGCCTGAATCTCATCACCGAGGTCGATCCGGATCTCGCCGTCGGCGAGCAGGATCGGCAGCAGGGCGCAGATGTTGCGGGCGTACGCCGTGGACGCGGCCTGCGGCACGGACGCGGGCAGGTTCCCGGCGCCGAGCACCGTCACGCCGCGCGGCGTCACCCAGGTCGTATCCGGCTGCGATCCGGCGACGTTGCCGCCGAACTCGCTGGCGGCCAGGTCGACCACCACCGAACCCGGCCGGAGCCGGTCCAGCGCGTCCACCGTGACCAGCAGCGGCGGCCGGCGGCCGGGCACCTGGGCGGTGGTGATCACGATGTCGAAGCGGCCGATCGCCGCATCCAGGGCGCCCTGCTGTGCCTGGGCCTCCTGGTCGGACAGCCGGCGGGCGTAGCCGCCCTCGCCGGTCCCGGCCGTGGCGGCCAGGTCGAGCACCGCGGCGCCGGTGGAGGCGATGTCCGCCTGCGCCGCCTCGCGGACGTCGTAGCCGGTGACCATGGCACCCAGCCGCCGCGCGGTCGCGATCGCCTGCAGCCCCGCGACACCGGCGCCGAGCACCAGCACCTGGGCCGGGCGGCTGGTGCCGGCAGCGGTCATCAGCATCGGCAGGTAGCCACCGTACGCACCGGCGGCGACCAGCACGGCCTTGTAGCCGGCAACGTTGGCCTGTGAGGTCAGCGCGTCCATCCCCTGCGCCCGGCTGAGCGTGCGCGGCAGCAGATCCACGCTGACCGCGGTCAGGCCCGCACCCGCCAGTTGTTCGGCGAGTGCCGGATCGGCCAGCAAGCCGAGCAGCCCGACCACCATCGCGCCGGTGCGTGCCGACCCGGCATCCACGGGCGGCCGCACACAGACGATCACGTCGCTCTCGGCGTACACCTGCTCCCGGCTGCCGATCGCGGCACCCGCCGCGACGTAGTCCGCGTCGTCGAACCAGGCGCTCTCCCCCGCGCCTGTCTCGATGACCACGCGTAGTCCCAGTTTCTGTAGTCGTCCGGCGCCGTCGGGGGTGAGCGCCACCCGGCACTCACCCACGGCTGTCTCCCGGACGACACCGATCGATGTCGTCATCTCATCCCCCGGCTCAGAACAGACCCAGCGCGTCGTCGCTGTAGCTGACGAGGAGGTTCTTGGTCTGGCTGTAGTGGTCCAGCATCATCAGGTGGTTCTCCCGGCCGATGCCGGACATCTTGTAGCCGCCGAATGCCGCTCCCGCCGGGTACTGGTGGTAGCAGTTCGTCCAGACACGGCCGGCCTTGATGCCGCGGCCCATCCGGTAGGCGCGGTTGCCGTTGCGGGTCCACACCCCGGCGCCGAGGCCGAAGGGCGTGTCGTTGGCGATCGCGAGCGCGTCGGCCTCGTCCTTGAAGGTGGTCACGGCCAGCACCGGGCCGAAGATCTCCTCCTGGAAGACCCGCATCCGGTTGTCGCCCTTGAGCACGGTCGGCTGGTAGAAGTAGCCGTCCGCGAAGTCGCCACCGATCTCCGCCGGCGCCCCGCCGATCAGCACCTCGGCACCCTCCTTGCGGCCGATGTCGACGTAACCGGCGATCGTCTCCAGCTGCCGCGCGGACACCTGCGGACCCAGTTGGGTTTCGGTGTCCAGCGGGTTGCCCTGCCGGATCGCCGCGATGCGGGCGATCGCGCGCTCCATGAACGCGTCGAAGATGTCCTGCTGAATCAGCGCCCGCGACGGGCAGGTGCACACCTCGCCCTTGTTGAACGCGTACAGCACGAGACCCTCGATGGCCTTGTCGAGGAACTTGTCGTCGTGGTCCATCACGTCGGCGAAGAAGATGTTCGGCGACTTGCCGCCCAACTCCACCGTCGACGGGATCAGGTTCTCCGCCGCGTACCTCATGATCAGCCGGCCGGTCTCGGTCTCCCCGGTGAAGCCGATCTTCGCGATCCGCTTGCTGGTCGCCAGGGCCTTGCCGATCTCGGCGCCCGGACCGTTCACCACGTTGATCACGCCCGGCGGCACCACGCCCTCGATGACCTCGAGCAGCTTGAGGATCGACCACGGCGTCGGCGAGGCCGGCTTGAGCACCGAACAGTTCCCGGCGGCCAGCGCCGGAGCCAGCTTCCAGGCGGCCATCAGCAGCGGGAAGTTGAAGGGGATGATCTGGCCGACCACGCCGAGCGGTTCGCGGAAGTGGTAGGCGACCAGGTCCTTGGTGATCTCGGTGGACCGGTTCTCCTCGGCCCGCACCGCGCCGGCGAAGTAGCGGAAGTGGTCCACGACCAGCGGGATGTCAGCGTTCAGGGTCTCCCGGACCGGCTTGCCGTTCTCCCAGCTCTCCGCGACGGCCAGCATCTCCTTGCTCTTGTCGATGGCGTCGGCGATCGCCAGCAGCACCTCGGCCCGGGCGGCCGGAGCCAGCTCGCCCCATGCGGGCGCCGCACTGTGCGCGGCGTCGAGCGCCAGCTCGACATCCGCCGGCGCCGAATGGGCGATCTCCGTGATCGCGCCCGCGGTGGCCGGGCTCAGGTCGGTGCGGTACTGACCGGTTGTCGGCGGCATCCACTTGCCGCCGATGAAGTTGTCGTAGTGTGGCGCAACGTCGACGATGCTGCCGGCGGTGCCGGGGGGCGCGTACTTCATGGTTCCTCCAGGTGCTTCCGGGTTCGGCCCGGGTGGTCCGGTACACGCCATCAAGCCAACGCCCCCGCAGACGAGTTGATCAGGGGCTACGGTCCCGGCGGCGCCGCCGAAGGACCCGAACCGATCATCAGGTCGGAACCCCAGCCGTGACTTTCGGCTCTACCGTCACCTGCTCAGCGGTCACTACGGCTCGCGATGAGCCGGATCGGAGGAGACCATGACGCACCGCTCCGATCGCACCCTGGACGTGCGCTCGCCGGCCCCGGGTGGAGGGTGAGGGCGCCATGCACGTCCGGGTGCGCGGCGACACCGTCGAGGACGTGCGCCTCGACATCTACGAGCCACCCCGCTTCTTTCGAAGCCCTGCTGCGCGGGCTTCGAGGACCACGGCCCTACTCACACCCGGTTCGTCGTTCCGGCTGCGACGCCGCCGGCCGGCGCGGCCTTCGAAAGAGGACTTCCGGCACTGAACGTCTCGGCCCGTTCTCGGCAGGATCGGGTGGAGACCGCTCGAGAGTGGGAGAAGAATGATGGACACGCAGCCCCGAGACCGGCGGCCCGGCCGGATGACCCGCTGGTTGTACCGGTCGGGTCGCCCGAACCGCCTGGCGTCGATGATGAACAAGGTCGGAGCCTTCGTCGCCTCGACGGGGTTATGGCGCAGCCGCCTGTTGACCCTGGAGGTTCGCGGACGGCGCACCGGGCGGCTCATCTCGCTTCCGCTGGTGCCCGTCGAACACCAGGGCGATCGGTACCTGGTGGCGATGCTCGGCACCGGCACCGGTTGGGTCGCGAATGTGCGGGCGGCCGGTGGGGCGGCCGTTCTCCGCTCGGGCAGCCGTACGCCCGTGCATCTCGAGGATGTCGACCCGGCGTCGCGTGCGCCGATCCTGCGTCGTTACCTGCAGGTGGCACCGGGTGCGCGCCCGCACATCCCGGTGGACCGGCACGCCGCTGTCGAGGCCTTCGAGGAGGTCGCGGCCCAGTTCCCGGTCTTCCGGATCGACGCGGCGGCCGGATCGACGACTACGGGCACCTGAGGAGGCGCACCCACACCTACCGGGGAGTCCTCGGCCGCCAGCAGCATCCGGGTGATCACGCCGCACCCGCCGATCCGGTACGAGCGGCCGCCCATCGCAGCTGCACCGCGGGACCCTCGGAGGCACCGGCTCAGGGATTCGCGTGGCCGTGCGCCGTACGCACGCGCGGGTGCCGGACCGGCGCCGGCGCCAGCCGACTCACGGCCCCTCCCAGCCGTCTGGGAGAAGCACTTCGGCGAGCGGGCGCCGCGGCGTCGCCGTCGTCGGCCGGCCGTAGCCGACGCGAAGCACCATCTGTGCCCATCGGCCGGTACGGATGTCTGTCAGCAATCGGCGGACCGCCGGGATCTCCACCGGCTGGCTGATCGGGGTGGTGGACAGGTTCTGCCAGGTCGCGGTGAGCAGCACTCGCTGCAGGGCCTGCCCGGCACTGACCCAGTCGCGCCTGGTGTCGCCGTCGGTGGATAGCACCATGATGGTCGGATACGGCTCGAACTCAGCGGCCGTCCGGTCGAGGCGCGGCTGCAGCAGACCGAAATCGCGGATCGGCAAGATTTCCAGCGCATCCCACGGCCCCACCGCCGTCATCGGTACGCCGTCGCCACGGCCCTCGCGCGGACTCGTCCATCGGGCCAGCTCGGCGCGGTAAAGCCCTTTCGTTCGCAGTACCCGATCGGCTTCCTGGGACAGATTGAGAATCGTGGTACGGCTGACCGGATTGGCGACGGCGAGTGTCGCACCTTCGCGGCGGGCGGCGTCGGCCAGGCGTTCGACCGCGTCTGCCGGCACGACGGAGCGGGCGAAAGGCCACCGATTCGTGTGCCGGTGCGGGATGGCCGCGACCAGCGCCTCGGCGGCCGGAGTCGGTGCCATCGGCCGTCGTACGCTAACCCGGGCGACGAGGTCCGGTTCCGCCGCGACGGGAAAGAGCTTCAGATCGCTGAGGTGCCCGGCGCCGCGGATGGCAAGCCGCAGGGTGAACACCGCCGCACCGACGCTGATCAGCAGCTCGCGCCCCGCCGGATCGAGGACTTCCAGCTGCCGGCGCGGGTCGGCGTACACATCGACCGTGCCCGCTACGATGCGGAAACGCCACGGCTGGCTGTTGTGCAGCGAGGGCGCGGCCGTCGCCGCACGGACACAAGCCATGAGATCCAGGCCCGTCGAGTGCCCCTGCTTCGGCTGTTCCACCGCGTGCGTGCCGATGTCGTTCATCGCCGGCCTCCCTGAGCTTTCCGTCTCTGTCCATCACAGCCCTGCTGGCGGCGGTGCGGACAGGGCCGATGGTCCCGGACGGTTGCTTCATGAGATGCGACCGGAGACCGAGCGGATGGTGCCGCCGGTCATCGAGATGGCCTGCGCGAGGATGGCGATCACGGAATGGCACTGCACCCCAGCCGGGCCGGACATTGACCAGGTAGAGCAGCGCGAAGTTCACGGCGGCCGCGACGGTGTAGCCGAAGATGCGTGCCGCCCGAGGCGGTCGGCTGCGTACGGTTTTGGTGATCATGATGACCTCCCATCGCGGTCTGACACGGCAGCGCGCCGCGCCCCGAAGCGGCGCCGGCCGGCGAGGACCAGGCCGGCCTGCCAGCCCGGCAGGCGGCCGCCGGCGGGTGGCCGGATCCTGGTCATGTCATGCCCGCTGCTGGCCAGCAGCCAGGCGATCAGTGAGTTGGAGTTCCACATGTCACCGGTGCGGAGTTCGTCGCGTCCCCAGGTGACAGGTGGTGCTTGCGGTACGAGTTCAAGCAGCCGCCGGGCCCGTGCGGCATCGTCGCCGGCCAGGCAGGGGCTGTCAACGGCTTCGGCGATGTCGGGAATGACTCCGTCGCGCCACCGTCGAACCTCGTATCGGAACGCGGCGAACGGCCAAGCCATGGCAGACCGACCGGGCCCCGCACGACGACGCCGCGGTCGGCGGCGCGGCTGGCCCAGACCGGTGCCATCTCGATGACGGAGCTGTCGCCGTCGACGGTGATCTCCAGGGCGCAGTGGTAGAGGTCGGCGGCCGGCCGATGCTCGCGCCGAGCCGCGATCGCCTCGTAGAGCCAGCCGTTCCAGCGCACCACGTGCCCGCCGGCGCCGAGCGGCAGCCAGTACACCAACACACGGGCCCCTGGCTTGACGTTCGTGGTCACAGCTGTTCACCTCGCCCCCAGTCGAAACCCTGAGCGGTGCCGTCGGTAGGGGCGAAGGTCCCTGGACGATGCACACACACGCAGTCGAGATCCGGGACCCGGCCACGTGAGCCGCTGACCCGGGCGCGCCAGGCGGCTAGGCTGGATGCACGATGGAGTTCCAGGACACCCCGGTGACGCTCGGAGAGATCATCCGGCGGCAGCGTGAGCTGGCCGAGCTGTCAATGCGGCAGCTGGCGTCGATGGTCGGCATCTCCAACCCGTACCTTTCCCAGATCGAACGCGGATTGCGCGCCCCGTCCGAGCGGGTGTTGCACGCGATCGCGACATCGCTGCGGACCACGGCCGACACCCTGATGAAGCAGGCCGCACCGGTGGAGCCCGGGCCGCCGGCTGTGCTCACAGCCATCGCCGCCGATCCGAACCTGACCGCACGACAACGTCAGGCGCTCGGCGAGGTCTACGCGGCCATGGCCGAGACCACCATCGGCCGACGCAGGCGGGAACGGCGGGCCCGGAACGGAGAACGGCCCGGGGCTTGACCCCGGGCCGTTGACGGGTAGCGGTTCACCGAAGGATCTGGCGGGCCGTCCGGACGTAAGCCGCGCCGACGTCCTCGACGAGCCCAGCGCTCACGGTGAGCGCGTTCTTCGCCCACGGGTACGGCGTAACCTTCGCGGCGTCCTTCTCGAACGCGACGATGTCGGCGACCCCGCGCTCGTAGACGTTCACCGCGAGGGTGCCGATCTCGCGGCCGATGTGGCGCGTGCGCTCGCGCCGGGCTTCGGCAGCTGCGGCAGGCTTGACCGGCTCAGTGCGCTTGGTGGGCCGGGTAGTCGTGGTGGTCATCGCAAACTCCCTTCCTGATCTCAATTAACACGTTAGCTGTCTGCTGCTAACGCAATCAGGGCCGTTTGTCCTCGGTTTCTGCCATCCGGCGATGCTCATCCCGCGGCGTCCACCGCCGGGAAAACGGCGTCAGAACGCGACGGGTGTGTCGTGACCGTGCCGGCGGCGGATGCGGCGCAGCCGCGACCGGAGCCGCTCCTGCATGATGTCCGTGGCTTCCTGCAACGTCTCCCCCACCGCGTGCACGTGCACGTGGATGCCACTGATGTTCACGTGGGCGTCGACCCGGTCACCGGGCGCTGCCGCATCCAGGGTGACCCAGGAGGCGACCACGGGATCCGCTGTGTGCTGCAGGGCCGCGTCGAGTTTCTCCACCGCGTAATCCGTCGCCTCCGGCGAGACGGCGCCGTGAGTGCGGATGTGGACGGGGATGGTGGAACCGATGTACGTCATGGCGTGACCTCCGAGACGTCGTCCCGGCCCTCGCCACGAGGACCTACCTCAATGATCAACACGTTGCCGATGGTCGACCAGAGTCCTTGGACCCGACTCGACGGCGGTTGCGGCAAACGGATCGGCTCGCTGTGAATTTCCGCATACCCCCTGGGGTATCGGGTCCGCAGTTGACAAACCCGCGACATCGCGCGCTATCGTGAGATTCAGATACCCCCGGGGGTATACAAGCCTGAACCCACCCCGCTATCCGAGGAGTCCCGGCCATGCCGTTCGTCCTGCCCATCAACACCCCCTCGCTCGGCGACCGCAGCTACCTCGTCCACGACGGCCGGGTCGCGTTCGTCATCGACCCGCAACGCGACATCGACCGCGTCCTCGGCCTCGCCGCCGCCTACGACGTACGGATCACCCACGTCTTCGAAACCCACATCCACAACGACTACGTCACCGGCGGCCACGCCCTCGCCCAGCGCACCGGCGCCGCCTACCACGTCAACGCCGACGACCCCGTCACCTTCGACCGCGTCCCGGTCCGCGACGGAGACGTCATCACCGTCGGCGACACCATGACCGTGCAGGTCATCGCCACCCCCGGCCATACACACACCCACCTGTCCTATGCCCTCGCCGACGCCGGGCGCCAGATCGGCGTCTTCTCCGGCGGCTCTCTGCTCTACGGCGCGGTCGGACGGCCCGACCTGCTCGGCCCCGCGCACACCCACGACCTCGTGCACCACCAGTACGCCTCCGCGCACAAGCTCGCCGACGCGTTGCCCGGCACCACCGAGCTCTACCCCACCCACGGCTTCGGCAGCTTCTGCTCCGCCACCCAGAGCCAGGCGCGGGCGTCGACCATCGCGCAGGAGAGGCTGGTCAACCCGGCGCTGACCCGCGACGAGCAGACGTTCGTCGACGAACTCCTCGCCGGCCTCGACGCCTGGCCCGCCTACTACGCCCACATGGCACCCGCGAACTCCGCGGGCCCCACGGAGGCGGACCTGTCCGCACCGGAACCCGCGGACGCCGACCAGATCCGCAAGCGCCTCGCCGACGGCGAATGGGTCGTCGACCTGCGCCACCGGGTCGCGTTCGCCGCCGGGCACGTCCCCGGCACCCTGAACTTCGGCCTCGACGGCAGCTTCGCCACCTACCTCGGCTGGTTGATCCCCTGGGGGACCCCGCTCACCCTGCTCGCCGAGACCGTCGATCAGGTGGCCGAGGCCCAGCGCGAACTCGTCCGCATCGGCATCGACCGGCCCACCGCCCAGGCCACCGGCGGTCCCGCCGACTGGAACGGCCACGGCGACCTCGCCACCTTCCCGAGGGCCACGTTCGCCGACCTTGCCCAGGTCCGCCACCACCGGGCCGTCGTCATCCTCGACACCCGGCGGAATCTCGAGGCCGCCGCTGCCCGCATCGACGCGGCGGTGCACATCCCCCTGCACGACCTGCCACGCCGCCTGGACGAAATCCCGGACGGCGAGATCTGGGTGCACTGCGCCGCCGGCTACCGCGCCTCCATCGCAGCGTCCGTGCTCGCCCGCGCCGGACGACATGTCGTCGCCGTCGACGACGAGTTCGACAAGGCTCGCGACGCCGGGCTGCCCATCGTCCCCGGAGCGCAGGAGCCGGTGCCCGGCCACCCTAGTAGCCCTTCGTGACCTTCGCTGGTGCCCACCCGACACCCGAAACGCCTGATGAGGAGCCATGAGCGCTGCCGACCCCACCCGCCCCGCCGTCCTCGACGCGGCCGGCCTGAGCCAACTACTCGATTCCGGCCGTGCACCGCGGATCCTGGACGTGCGAACCCCCGGAGAGTTCGAGACCGGCCATATTCCCGGCTCCTACAACGTCCCCCTGGACCTGCTCCGCGAACACCGTGCCGAGTTACTCGCCCATCTCGACGACGACGTCGTGCTCGTCTGCCGCTCCGGTGCCCGTGCCACCCAGGCCGAACAGAGCCTCGCCCAAGCCGGACTGCCCAACCTGAAAGTCCTCGACGGCGGCATCCTCGCCTGGCAGGAAGCCGGCGCCCCGGTCAACCGCGGCAAGCCCCGCTGGGACCTCGAACGCCAGGTCCGCCTCGTTGCCGGAAGCATCGTGTTTGCCGCCGTCCTGCTGTCCGTCCCGGTGCCGGGCGCGCAATGGATCGCCGCCGCGATCGGCGGCGGCCTCGCGGTGGCCGCGGTGACCAACACCTGCGCGATGGGCATGCTGCTGTCCAAGCTGCCGTACAACCGCGGTGCGACCTGCGACCTGGACACGATCGTCGGGCAACTCCGCGACGCCGCGCCCGCAGCGGGCCGGCCATGAGTGGCTTGATCTTGACCGTGGCGCTGTCCACCGTCATCGGCGTGAGCCTCGGCCTGCTCGGCGGCGGCGGGTCAATCCTCGCCGTCCCGCTGCTGATCTACGTTGCCGGCATGCCGGCCAAGGAGGCCATCGCCACCTCCCTGCTCGTTGTGGGCGCCACCAGCGCCGTGGCCGTCATACCGCACCTACGCGCCGGGCAGGTACGGTGGCGTACCGGCCTCATCTTCGGGCTCGCCGGCATGGCCGGCGCCTACACCGGCGGCCGTCTCGCCGCGTACATCCCGAGCGGTGTCCTGCTCACCGTGTTCGCCCTGATGATGCTCGCCACCGCCACCGCCATGATCCGCGGTCGGCGCCGCGCCCCAGGCACACCGACACCATCCGAACTACCGGTGCTGCGGATCGTCGTGGACGGCGTCGCCGTCGGACTGGTCACCGGCCTCGTCGGCGCCGGCGGTGGTTTCCTGGTCGTTCCCGCCCTCGCCCTGCTCGGTGGACTGCCCATGCCCGTCGCGGTCGGCACCTCGCTGGTCGTCATCGCCATGAAATCGTTCGCGGGCTTCGCCGGCTACCTTTCCGGCGTCAGCGTCAACTGGGGTCTCGCCGGCGCCGTCATCCTCGCCGCCATCGCCGGGAGCATCCTCGGCGCCAGGCTGGCCGGACGAATCCCGGCGGACGTGCTCCGCAAGGCGTTCGGGTGGTTCGTCGTCGTCATGGGTGTCTTCGTGCTCGCCCAGCAGCTCCCCGCCCGCTTCAGCACCAGTCCATTGCTCTGGGCGACCATCGCAGTGGCAACCGTCGCCGCAGCCGCAGTCCTCGCGGTGCGAAGCCGGAGGCGCCACACCAGGGCAGGCGGGAATATGGTGGCCGGGCGAGGAGTCGAACCTCGCATGTAGGCGCGGGGAATCCCTCGGTCCGCCTCACCCTGTTCGGGTAGTTGCCGCATGTCTACCGGCCCTGATGCTGGGCATTTCTGCCCGTCCACCTCATCGTGCACCGGCCGGCACGCCCGCGGCAGGGCCGACCGGCCGCCGACCGAGGGCCCAAGGGCCCAGGGACGCAGGTCCCGGCTCAGCCCGATGCGGTGGCCGGCGGTACGGCCGTCAACACGAGGTCTCGGGCCTTACCCCGTACCCTTCCAGCGGTCAGGGTGATCACCTCGTCGACCGCCGCCAGGTCGTCCGTGCGGTGGGTGATCAGCAGGACCGTGCGATCCGCCGCGGCCGCCAGCAGATCGCGGGTCAGCGCCGCCGCCGTCTCGTCGTCGAGGTGCTCGGTGGGCTCGTCCAGGATCAGCACCGGCGTGCCGGCCAGCAGCGCCCGGGCCAGGGCGAGCCGCCGGCGCTGCCCGCCGGACAACGCCAGGCCGTGCTCACCGACCAACGTGTCGAGCCCGCGCGGCAGGGCGTCCACCCAGTCCAGCAGCCGGGCTGCCCCGAGCGCGGCACGCAGGTCGTCCGTCGACGCCTCGCGGGCGGCGAGGCGCAGGTTCTCGCCGATCGTCGTGTCGAACAGGTACGCGTCCTCGCTGAGGTAGCCGACGATCTGCCGGATCCGGTCGGGCGCGAGCGTGCGCAGGTCGATCCCGTCGAGGGTGACCCGGCCGGACCTCGGGTCGAGGAAACGCACCAGCAGCGCCGCGACCGTGGACTTTCCTGATCCGCTCGGTCCCACCAGCGCGACCCGGCTGCCCGGCACGAGCGTCAGATCGACGTTCCGCAGCGCGGTGTGGCCCGGCGCCCAGCCCGCGGTCACGTTCTCGAGGCGCAGTGTGTGCGGGCCGGCGGGCACCTCGTCCGGGTCGGACACGGTGATCACCGGGACGGGCGCCGCGAAGATCTCGGCCAGCCGGCGCAGCGCCGCCCGCGCCCCGGCCCAGCGCTGCGCGGCCAGGGGCAGCGCGCCCGCGGTCTCGAAGACCGCCAGCGGCGTGAGCACGACGACGGCGAGCAGCTCACCGGAAAGCTCACCCCCGCGTACGGCCACCGCACCTGCCGCCAGCCCGACAAGCAGGCACAGGCCGGTGCTCAGCGCGGTGACGGCGGCGGAAATACCCGTAGCGGCGGCCGAGCGTTGCTCCGCGCGGCGCAACCGGGCGTCCACCTCGTCGAGCCGGGCCAGCTGCCGCCCCACCGACCCGTACGCGGTCAGGTCGGGCAGGCCGTGCAGCAGGTCGACGGTGGCCGTGGCGAGCTCGCCGCGCAGCGGGGCGAGCCGGCCGTCGGCGCGGCGGGCGGCGGTGGACTGCACCAGCGGCACAACCATCCCGACCAGCACCAGGGCCGCCGCCAGCGTCAGCCCGGCGGCCGGCAGCAGCGTGCCGACCAGGGCGACCGCGCCGATCCCGACCAGCGCGGCCACGGCGTAGGGCAGCAGCACCCGGGTCACCAGGTCCAGCACGGCGTCGACGTCGGTGACCAGCCGTTGCACCAGGTCGGCCCGGCGGAAGTCGGCCAGCCCGGCGGGGGCGAGCTGCTCCAGCCGGGTGAACACCCGTACCCGGAGCCCGCCGAGGATCCGAAACGCCGCGTCGTGGCCGATGAGACGCTCGAGGTAGCGCAGGGCGCCGCGGCCGATGCCGCAGGCGCGGACGACGACGATCGCGACCATCAGGTGCAGGACCGGCGGGTGCAGCGCGGCACGCGAGATCAGCCACGCGGACGTCGCCATGAGGGTGATACCCGCGCCCGCCGCGCCGGCGCCGGCGAGCATGGCGAGCAGCAGACGGCCCGAGGCCGGCCGCAGGACGGCGAGGATGTTCATGCCGCCACCCCCGCCGGTGCCAAGCTGATCACCCGGTCGGCCAGGGCGATCAGCTCCGGGCGGTGGGCAGCGATGACGACGGTACGGCCACGCGCGAGCCGCCGCACCGCGGTCATGATGCCGGCGGCGGTGTCCGCGTCGAGATTGGCGGTGGGCTCGTCGAGCAGCACGATCGGGGTGTCCCGCAGGAACGCCCGGGCCAGCGCGACCCGCTGCCGTTGCCCGGCGGAAAGCCCGGCGCCGTCGTCGCCGAGCACCATGTCGTAGTCGTCGACGAAGGTGTCCACCCCGGCCAGGCGCGCGGCCTCCGCCACGTCACCCGCGGCGCCGAGCGCGATGTTGTCGCGGACCGTTCCCGCGAACAGATGCGGCCGTTGCGGCACCCAGGCGATCCGCGAGCGCCACGCGTCGAGGTCCACTGTCGACAGCGGAACACCGGCGACGGTGACCCGGCCCGAGGCCGGCCGCACGAAGCCGAGCAGCACGGCCAGCGCGGTGGACTTGCCGCAGCCGCTGGGACCGGTGAGGGCGACGACCTCCCCGGGCCGGATCAGCGCCGAGATCCGCAGGGCGTCCCCGTCGCGGCCGGGGTAGCGCACCACGACGTCGGTGAAGGCGAGCGCGCCCGCCGGCGGCGCAGCGGTGCCGGCCGCAGGAACCGGTGTCTCGAGGATCTCGAACGCGTCCGTGGCGGCGGCCAGACCTTCGGCGCTGGCGTGATAGTTCGCGCCCACCTGACGCAACGGCAGGTAGGCCTCCGGCGCGAGGATGAGCACGAGCAGCGCGGTCGTCAGGTCCAGGTGCCCGGAGACCAGCCGCAGCCCGATGCCGACCGCGACCAGCGCCACCGACAGGGCGGCCAGCAGTTCCAACACGAGCGACGACAGGAACGCCGTGCGCAGCGTGTGCATGGTGAGCCGGCGCTGGTCGCCGCTGATCCGGCGGATCGTCCCGGCCTGGGCACGGGCCCGGCCGAACAGTTTCAGCGTCGGCAGCCCCGCGACGACGTCGAGGAAGTGGTGCGACAGCCGGGCCAGCAGCCGGAACTGGCGGCGGTTCGCGGCCTCGGTGTGCAGCCCGATCAGGGCCATGAAGACCGGAATGAGCGGCAGGGTCAGCGCGATGGTCGCGGTCGCGACCAGGTCGGCCGGCAGCAGCCGGGCCAGGACGATCGCGGGGATCAGCGCGGCCAGCACGAGCTGCGGCAGGTACCGCGCGAAGTAGGCGTCCAGCGCGTCCAGGCCCCGGGTCACCAGCGTGGCGACCTCGCCGGTGCGGGCCGGGTGGTCCGGGCCCAGCGCGGCCAGCCGGGCGAGCACCCGGCGGCGCAGTTCGGACTTCACGCCCGCGGCTGAGCGCGCGGCCGCGACTTCCTGCGCCCAGGCCACGAAACAGCGCCCGGCCAGCACGGCGGCGAGCCACCCGAGCACCGGCGTCAGCTCGGCGACGCTCGCGCCGTGCAGGAACACCGCCGTGATCCCGTACGCGAGCAGGGTCGCCTGGGCCACGATCAGGGCGGCGAGGGCGACGCCGAGGGCGACCGTGACCGCCAGGTACGCCCGCGCCGGGCGGGCGTACCGCAGCAGCCGCGGGTCGAGCGGCCTCACACCGTCTCCCGGGCGGCGGGTCCCGGGCCCGCCGGGGCCGGCGCGACCGGGATGTGCTCGACGGTCAGCCGCTTGCGGAACACCCAGTAGGTCCAGCCCTGGTAGACGAGCACGATGGGGGTGAACGCCACGGCCACCCAGGTCATCACCCGCAGGGTGTAGGGGGTGGAGGCCGCGTTCGTGGTGGTGAGGCTGTTCGCGTCGGCGATGGTCGACGGCATGACGTCCGGGAAGAGCGTGACGAACAGCGCGAAGGTGGCGAGCACGACGGTCACGCCGCTGGCCAGGAACGCCCAGCCCTCCCGGCGCAGCCGGGTGGCGACCGCGGCACCGACCAGCGCGAGCGCGGCGCCGCCCGACAGGATCCAGCCCGCGGGGTCGTGGTGGGCAAGGGCCGTCCAGAGCAGGAACCCACCCGCGATCACGATGACCGGCACGGCGAGACCGGCCGCGAGGCGGCCCGCCCGCTCGCGCATCTCGCCGCCGGTCTTGAGGGCCAGGAAAACCGCGCCGTGCAGTGTGAAGAGCGTGAGAGTGGTGAGACCACCGAGCAACGCGTACGGGTTGAGCAGGTCGAAGAACCCGCCGACGTACTCGTGGTTCGCGTCCAGCGGCACCCCGCGCACGATGTTGCCGAACGCGACTCCCCAGAGCAGCGCCGGGACCAGGCTGCCGCCGATGATGCAGTAGTCCCAGCGGCGCTTCCAGGCCGCGTCGTCGCGCTTGCCGCGGTATTCGAACGCGACCCCGCGCAGGATCAGCGCGACCAGGATGATCAGCAGCGGCAGGTAGAAGCCGGAGAACAGGGTGGCATACCACTCGGGGAAGGCGGCGAAGGTGGCGCCGCCGGCGACCAGCAGCCAGACCTCGTTGCCGTCCCAGACCGGGCCGATCGTATTGATCAGCAGACGGCGCTCCCGGTCGTCGCGGCCGAGGACCGGCAGCAGGATGCCGACGCCGAAGTCGAACCCTTCGAGCAGGAAATAGCCGGCCCAGAGCAAAGCGATCAGGCCGAACCACACGGTGGTGAGTTCCATGTCGGCCTCCTCTCAGTAGGCGAAGGCGAGGGGGCGGTCGGCGTCGTCTTCGGCCGGCGGCTCGATCTCCGGTGCGCCGGCACGGGCGTACTTGAGGAACAGGCCGACCTCGATGACGGCGAGGACGCCGTAGAGGGCGGTAAGCACGATCAGGGAGGTCGCGGCCTCGCCGGTGCTGACCGACGGCGAGCCGCTCTCGGCGGTCTTGAAGACGCCGAAGACGGTCCACGGCTGCCGGCCCATCTCGGTGAAGATCCAGCCGAACGAGTTCGCGAGCAGCGGCATCCCGACCGTGGTGATCGCCGCGATCCAGAGCCAGCGGCCCGCCGGGACCCGGCCGCGCCGGGTGGCCCAGAGCGCCAGCAGCGCGACCAGCATGGCGAGCCCGCCGAAACCGATCATCAGGCGGAACGACCAGTACGTGACCGGCACGTACGGCGCATAGTCGCCGGGGCCGTACTTCTCGGCGTACTGCTGTTGCAGGTCGTTGATGCCCTCCACCTCGCCGGACGGGCTGCCGGTGGCCATGAAGGAGAGCAGCGACGGGATCCGGACGCTGGCCACCTCCTCACGCCCGTCCAGCGAGCCGAGGGTGAACAGCGAGAAGCTCGCCGGCTTCGCGGTGTCGTAGAGCGCCTCCGCGGCGGCCATCTTCATCGGCTGCTGCTCGGTCATGATCCGGGCCTGCAGGTCGCCGGTGATCAGCACCCCGACCCCCGCGATCAGCACCACCCAGGCGCCGAGCCGCAGACCCGGTCGGAAGATCTCCTCCTGGTTGCGCTTGCGCAGGTGCCAGGCGCTGACGGCGAGCAGCAGCGCGCCCGCGGTGAGGAAGCAGGCGGTGATGGTGTGCGGGAACGTGACCAGCGTCGTGGAGTTGGTCAGGACCGCGCCGATGCTGTGCAACTCGGCCCGGCCGGTCTCGGCGTTGACCTCGTAGCCGACCGGGTGCTGCATCCACGAGTTCGCGGCCAGGATGAAGTACGCCGACAGTAACGTCCCGATCGACGCCAGCCAGATCGTGGCCAGGTGCAGCCGCTTCGGCAACCGGTCCCACCCGAAAATCCACAGCCCGAGGAACGTCGACTCCAGGAAGAACGCGAGCAGACCCTCGATCGCCAGCGGCGCACCGAAGATGTCACCGACGAAGCGCGAGTAGTCACTCCAGTTCATCCCGAACTGGAACTCCTGCACGATGCCGGTGACCACACCCATCGCAAAGTTGATCAGGAAGAGCTTGCCCCAGAACTTGGTGGCCCGCAGATACTGCTCCTTGCCGGTCCGTACCCAGGCGGTCTGCAGCCCGGCGACCAGCACCGACATCCCGATGGTGATCGGCACGAAGATGAAGTGGTACACGGTGGTGATGCCGAACTGCCATCGAGCCAGATCGAGCGCGTCCACAGGACTTCCTTTCCACGACTGCACCCGATTCTGCGGATCTTCCCGCCTCGGGCTCAGGGTCGAAGGTCCCGTCCTCAGGGCAGATCGGCCTGCGCCGCGCACGGCCCAACGCCGGTCACCCTTGAAGATCACGCCGCTGGTAGCCCACGGCACCCGCCACCGCCAGGGCCACGGCCAGCGCGGTCATGACCGAAGTAGCCGTCCAATCGGCGGCGCTGAGCGGGACCGATGCCAGGTGAGCGAACGGGGATATCTCGCGAACCCACCCCGGTGCGCTCACACTGTCGGCGATCACCAGCAGCAGGAAACCCCCGGTGGCGGGCAACGACCCGGCGATCACGGCGGCCCGGGGAACCCAGCCGGTGGCCAGAACGGCCGCACCGAGACTGAGCAACACGATCGGCAGCGTGTTCCACGCCCCGTGCAGGGCGGCGAGCAGGCCGAGATCACCGCCGGTGGCGGCGATGCCCGCCCAGGCGGCGACCCCGGCGAGGCTGACCAGGGCGACGGCACCGCCGGTGCTGGCGGCGACTTCGGCGGCGAGCAGGCGGAGCCGACTGACCGGCTGGGCGCTCAACAGCGTCAAGTGGCGGCCGGTCTCGGCGGCGACGAACGCCGACATCCGGACCGCGGTGAAACCACCGACGGGCAGGGCCAGCAGGGCGAACAGGGTCGCGGTGAACCCCTCGACGGCGCCCAGGCCGGTGAACCCCGCCCGTGCCGCCTCATCGGCCAGGGCCGGGTTGTCCGCCAGGAAGTCAGTGACCGACAACGCGGTGAAACCGATGAGCAGGTAGTAGCTGCCGATACCCAGGGCCCAGCCGGTCAGCGGCCGCAGCACCCGCCGCACCGCGAACGCCTCAACACTGGACAGCAGCCCCAACCGTGGACGACGACCGGAAGCAGCCATCACCAGACCACCCCGGACATCACGCCGGCCGGCAGCAGCAAACGCGGCGCCGGCCAGCACCACGGCCGCGGCCAGCAGGATCAGCAGCGGCAGCACCCGGTTCTGCGCGTACGGCTTGCTGAGAGCGAGCAGCCCGAACGGCGACAGCCAGCGCAGCCACCCCAGCTCGGTGAGCCCGTCACCGATCATCCGCGCCAGCAGACCGGCACCGAGCACCGCCACGGCGGCTCCGGTCGCGGTCGACCGCGCCGGGAACACCTGCGCCGCGAGCCCGGCCACGGCGACGAAGAACAACCCGAGCACGCCGACACCGGCACCGTGCACCGCGGCGCCGGCCGGATCCGTACCGGCCAGCAGCAACACCGTGGTCACGGCGCCACCCGCGGCGGCCGAGACGATCATGGCGGCGGCCAGGTGGCGGGCCACCACCGCGCGCAGCGGCACCCGCCCGGCCAGCAGCACGTCCCACCGGCCGGCGTCCTCCTCGCCACGGGTAACGCGCGTGGTCGCCAGGATCGCCCACGCGCCCAGCAGCAGGGCAAGGAAGGTGCCGACCCGCCACACCGCGAACCCGCCCGCCTGATCCAGCGCGACCGGCTCGCCGAACAGGGTCCTGATGGCGGGATTGGCCGCCAGCTTCGCGATACTTCCCGCCGCGGCGGGATCCGCCATCACGCTGGTGTAGGTGGCTACGACCAGCGCCGGCATGCCGGCGGTGAGGCCCAGCACGATCAGGCCGCTGCGGCGCACCTGGCGCACCGCCAGCCCGGTGATGGCCCTTCCGGGTACAGCCGGCGGGATCGCCTCGGTGATCATCGGCTGGTCTCCGCGGCGCCGTAATAGTCGAGGAAAATCTCCTCCAGAGTGGGCTCCCGGATCGCCAGCGCGGTGACCTCGGCGGCCGCGAGCGCCCGCAACGCCGGGCCGGGCGCCCCGATCAGCGAGAACCGCAATCGTCCCGGACCGGTCTGCTCGATCGTGTCGACGCCGGGGATCGCGTCGAGGCCCGCTGGCGGCGCGCCGGCATACGACACGGTCACCTCGGCGCGATGCAAACCCCGCAGGTGCTCGATGGCGGCGACCTCGACGAGCCGGCCGGCCCGCAGGATCGCCACACGATCACAGACCGCCTCGACCTCGGCCAGCTGGTGCGAGCTGAGGAACACGGTCTGCCCGCGGTCACGAGCCTGGGCGACGGCAGTGCGGAACTCGCGTTCCATCAGCGGATCAAGCCCGCTGGTCGGCTCATCCAGCACCAGCAGGCGCGCGCGGGTGGCAAACGCCGCGACGAGCGCGACCTTCTGCCGGTTACCGGTCGAGTAGGTGCGGGCCGGCTTGGCGACATCGAGCGCGAACCGGTCCACAAGCTCGTCACGGTAGGCCAGATCGGTGCCGGGGCCGGTGGCTGCCTGCAGATGCAGGATCTCCGCACCAGTCAAGGACGGCCACAACGCCACATCAGCAGGCACGTACCCCAGCAACCGATGCGCCCGAGCCACATCCGCGGCGTGGATGCCAAACACCCAGGCACGACCCGCGGTAGGACGGGCCTGACCCAACAGCATCCTGATCGTGGTGGACTTCCCGGCACCGTTGGGGCCGAGGAAACCGAACACCTCACCAGCCGGCACCTCGAGACAAAGATCGTCCAGAGCCGTCACCCGACCGTACCGTTTGGTGAGATTGACGGTGCGCAACGCAAGATCGCTCATGACGGAAGTCCTTTACCGGCCGACGCGGATATGACCGCCGACCAGACTTCCCGGCACACCAGAACTCACCGTACTCCCCCACTCACCCGGCAGGAAGCCCCTTCCTCGCGGTGTGCGTCCATGTCCGCCCGCTGGCAGACCTACGAAGAGATGGCCACCCGTGACCCGAGCCGCTTCCCCGCAGACGGCCGACCGGACCGCTGAGGTCGGGACCTTGGTCCCGACATGATCGGGCGTTTGGGCTCAAGCGCGACTGCCGTGCCGTCCGGCACTGTGAGAGGTACAGACACCCATCAAGGAGGCAATAATGACCACCACCGGCCACGGCCCCACGACTCGCCTCGAGACGGTCGAGGCCCCCGGCTCCATGCTCACCCACGCTGCTGCCCGTGCCCTCGCCGTGCTGCGCGTCTCCACCGGCTTCGTGTTCCTCTGGGCGTTCCTCGACAAGACCTTCGGCTTCGGCTACGCCACCCCCTCCGAGCGCGCCTGGATCAACGGCGGCTCGCCCACCAAGGGATTCCTGTCCAGCGTCGAAGTCGGCCCGTTCCAGAGCTTCTTCCACAACATCGCCGGCGACACCTGGACCAACTGGGCCTTCATGCTCGGCCTGCTCGGCATCGGCCTCGCCCTCACCGCCGGCATCGGCCTGCGCATCGCCGCCGCCGCGGCCACCCTCATGATGGCCATGATGTGGGCCGCCGAATGGCCCATCGCCTCCGGCTCCAGCAACCCGATCACCGACTACCACTTCATCTACGCGGTCGTCGGGATCGTCCTGGCCCTCACCTACGCCGGACACGCCTGGGGCCTCGGCCGCTGGTGGGCCTCGCTGCCCATCGTCCAGAAGAACCGCTGGCTCATCTGACCACCCACAACGCGCGAGGCCCGGCCCGGCAACGGGCCGGGCCTCCGCTCGTCCCGCCGTGGCCAGCGCGACCGGACCGGACACCAATGTGAGGGCAGGCCGATCTCGCGAGCCCAGGCCCGGACCCGCTGCTGGTTGCGGAAGTCGCCGGCGTGCCCCTCGCGCGCCAACTGCCGGGCCAGGTGCCCGAGCCAGCCGTGCGCCTCGCTGGTCATCCGCCCACCGAACGTGACGTGATCCGTCGCCGGCAGCTCGCGCATGGCCTCCTCGGCATGCCGGCCAGGCGGCAGCGGCCCGTCGTCGGCCGACGCGTCCAGCGGCCCGCTGCTGAACAGCCACACCGGCCGGCCCGCGAACCGGCCAGCGAACCGCCGCCCGAACTGGCGGACGTCGGTGTGCCAGCCCGCGGCACGAGGCGGCGAAGGACCGTCCACTGGGCTGCCCCGATCGAGCTCAACAGGACCAGGCCGAGGAGCACGGCCAGCGGGACGAGCACGCCCGGCGGCCAGCCGGCCCAGACCCCGGCCAGCGTCGAAGGCACCAATCCGATCGCGTACGCGAGAATTGCCGCCGCCGACGGCTCCAGGTCGCCGCCGATGCCTGGATGCGGTCCGTGCGGTATGTGGGGGCAGGTCAGCAGCACGGACACAAGCGTCACCCGCGGGCCGGCGGGCCGCGCCTTCATCCGGCGGGCTGCCCACCCGACGCTCTGGTACGAAGGCCCCGCGCGAGGGCCGCACTCAGCAGGAACCCGCCGGCGATCAGGGCGAGCCAGGTGATCAGCAGCGAGACCACCTCGAACCGGTACGCCAAGTTTGCCCGGTAGACGGCCCCATACAAGATCAACGCAACCATCGTCAGCGTACCGCCGGCGCTGAAGACCCACCCGGCCGCGCGCACCAGCTTGGACCCGTCCCTCACCAGGGCTACGCCGAGGAGTAGCAACGCCAGGTTCACCGTCGCATAGCCGATGTCTTCCAGTCCGATGAACAGACCGTGCGGGTTGTACTGGGACAACGGCGACAGGCCCTCGGTCTCGCCGCGGAGCAGGCCGGGCTGCATGACGGTGAGCTGGATGCCGTAGTCGGCCACCAGTGTCCCGGATCCGATCACGCCGAAGCCGAAGGCGGCCCGGGTGAACAGCGACCGGCCGGGCGGCACCCGATCACGCAGATACGCCGTCAGCACGACGAACAGCAGTGTCGTCACCAGCGCGGGGTACATCCACAAGTAGTCGCGCGGCACGAATGCCGCGGCGTCGGTGTACGGGTAGGCGACACAATCGCGTTGGCAGTACGGGCCCGACCGCGGTGGAGTGGTGATCGCCACGGCAAGGGAGACCATCGCAGCGGTCGCGGTACACAACGCGACCCACAACCCGGTCCAGGTGGCCGCGCGCGTGTCCCGCACGGCGGTCATGTCGGCGCCCGCCGGTTGCTCAACCAGCCGACGACCCGGCAGGTGAATCCCGACGGTCTCATGTACACCATGACCGGCCCCTCCAACGTCGATGGATCCCCCAAACCTTCCCCGGTGTCCACGCTGATTCGTCTGCGGGGACGGTCACCAGAGGCGGAGGTCCTGGTTGCTCGATGTTCGCCCCGGTGTGTGGCGGGGACGTTCGGCACTGTCGTGAACACCCATGCAGCGCGACTGTGGAGTGAAGCACGCATCGCGTCGGGCTTTCGTCCGCGCGAACCGTGCTGAAGGAGCCTCCGATGAATACCCTCACCACCGTCCTGATCATCGCCGCTGCGCTGGTGCTGCTGGTGCTCGCCCTGTCAGTGCGCATCGTGAAGCAGTACGAGCGCGGCGTGGTGTTCCGCCTGGGCCGCGTCATCGGCTCACGTGATCCGGGCCTGCGCCTGCTCATCCCCGTCGTCGACGTCATGCACCGCGTCTCGCTGCGCATCGTCACCATGCCGATCCAGTCGCAAGGCATCATCACCCGCGACAACGTCAGCGTCGATGTCTCCGCCGTCGCCTACTTCCGGGTCGTCGACGCCGTCAAGTCCGTCGTCGCCATCGAGAACGTGAACGCGGCCATCAACCAGATCGCCCAGACCACCCTGCGCAAGGTCGTCGGCCGGCACACGCTGGACGAGACCCTCTCCGAGACCGACAAAATCAACCAGGACATCCGGACGATCCTGGACGTCACCACCGTCGAGTGGGGCGTCGAGGTCACCCTGGTCGAGCTCAAGGACATCCAACTGCCCGACGCGATGAAACGGGCGATGGCCAAGCAGGCCGAGGCGGAGCGGGAGAAGAGGGCGAAGATCATCAACGCAGAGGGAGAGTCGCTCGCCGCCGCCGCGCTCGGCGAGGCCTCCGACACCATGATGGCCCACCCCCTCGCGCTACAACTACGCAACCTGCAGTCGCTGGTCGAGATCGGCGTCGACAAGAACACCACCGTGGTCTTCCCCGCACCGCTGATGAGCACCATCGGCGAGCTCGGCACCTTCCTCGCCCGCGAGGCGGCAGCCAGCCGCCGCACCGGGCCGGAGACCGCCACCGCGAACGGCAGTCCCGCGGCGTCACGAAGCCCGAGACAACCCTGATAGTCACCGGCCTCGGCGGTCCGCCCGCAACGAGCGGGCCGCCAGGCACCACAACGCCGGGTGCCCCGGCGCTGCCCACATCTGGGGAGGCCCCGGCGTGAGGCTGTCGCCGTGAGCTACCGGGCGAGCGGATCGCCTCCGTGGTCAGCGGCCTCCGCTACGGCGTTGTCGAGTGCCACGGTCGCCTCGGCGAAGCCTTCCCGGATGATCTGCCGCCCGCCGATCTGCGCGGGCGCGGCCGCGGTGCCATTGAGATCTACAACTGGTCGCCGACCGTCCACAGCAGCAGCAACAGATCGAACGTGGCCAGCATGACCTTCTCGGCGCGGCTCATCGGGCCCGTCTCGGCCAGCTTCCGCTTCGCCGCCGCTGTACGAGCAACGCCTGCACCCGCTCCGACGGTGATCCTCAGGTTCGAAGATCGCGGTCGGGGCCGTAATAGTTGGTGGCCTGCCGCATCGCCGCGAGGTAGCTGGAGCGTTCGTAAGCCGGGCCGTCCGCTGTGGGCGGGACGCTGAGTATGCCGCGCACCTGGCGCATCGCGGTGAATCCCTTGCGGCCCATCCATGTTGTCAGGTCATCGAGCAGGATCTGTGTGTACTGCGGGCCGTGCCGCAGCAGCGCCGATGCGGTCATGACCACGTCGGCTCCGGCCAGAAGGTACGCGGCCACGTCATCGGCGTCCTCGACCCCGGTGGTGGCTGCCAGGGAGGCCGTCACCCGGCCGTGCAGCAGCGCGATCCAGGAGCGGGGCAGCCGCGCCTCGGCCCGGCTGGACAACTGCACGCCTGCGGTCACGGCGAGGGTTTCCGGGTCGATGTCGGGTTGCATGAAACGGTTGAACAACACCAGGCCGTCCGCGCCGGCCGCGTCGAGGCGGCGCGCGACCTCCCCGGTGGAGCTGAAGTACGGGCTGATCTTGACGGCCACCGGGACGCTCACGACCGACTTGACCCTGGCGAGGATGTCGATGTGGCGTTGTTCGACCTCGTGGCCACCGATGTCCGGGTCGCCGGGCAGGTAGTAGATGTTGAGTTCGATCGCGGCCGCGCCGGCGTCCTGCATCGCGGCCGCGTAGTCGACCCAACCTGCCGCGGTGACGCCGTTGAGGCTGGCGATCACGGGGACGTCGACCGCCGCGACGGCGCGGCTGAGCAGGCTCAGATACTGTCGCGAGCCGTCCTCGACGTCGGCGGCGGGCGGCAGATAGGTGAGCGATTCAGCGAAACTGTCGGTGCCGGCGTCGGCCAGCCGGGCGTCCCGGTCGGCTTCCCGGCGTAGTTGCTCCTCGAACAGCGAGGGCAGCACGACCGCGCCGATTCCGGCGTCGGCGAGCCGCTGGACACCTGCGACACTGTGCGAAAGCGGCGAGGCGGACGCGACCAGCGGGTTACGCAGCCGCAGGCCGAGGTAGTCGGTGGTGAGGTCCATCAGTCGGCCCTGCTCGCGTCGGCGGGGAACCGTTCGGCGCCCCGAGCAGCCATTTCCTCGTACACCTGCCAGCGTTGTTCGACGGCCTGCTGGGCCAGGGCGTGCAACCGGTCCGCCTCGGCCGGGTCGGATCGGGCCAGCAGGCGGTAGCGCAGCTCACGCTGGGTGTAGTCCGACAGCGGGATGCGGGCCCGCGGCGAGTCGAGCAGGAACGGGTTGCCGCCCTCTGCGCGGATCACCGGGTCGTAACGGATCAGGGGCCAGTATCCGCTGGCGACGGCCCGGTACTGCTGGTCCATCCCGGTGCGCATCTCGATGCCGTGGGCGATGCAGTGGCTGTACGCGATGATCAACGACGGCCCGTCGTAGGCTTCGGCCTCCCGGAAGGCCCGCAGGGTCTGCTGCGGGTCCGCGCCCATCGCGACCCGTGCGACGTAGACGTTTCCGTAGGCGATGGCCTGCAGCGCGAGATCCTTCTTCGGGGTCGTCTTGCCCGCCGCGGCGAACTTGGCGACCGCACCCAACGGGGTGGCCTTGGACATCTGACCGCCGGTGTTGGAGTAGACCTCGGTGTCGAGCACCAGGACGTTGACGTTGCGGCCGGTGGCCAGGACGTGGTCGAGTCCGCCGGCACCGATGTCGTAGGCCCAGCCGTCGCCGCCGACCAGCCAGACGCTGCGCCGGACCAGGTGGTCGATCACGCTGCACAGGTCGGCGACGACCGGGTCGGCCTCGTCCAGAGCCGCCAGCCGGCTTCGCAGGTCGGCGACCCGTTCGCGTTGGGCGGCAAGCTCCGACTCGCGGCGCTGCGGCGCGCCGATGATGGCGTCCACCAGGCCGGCGCCGACCGTGTCGCGCAGCTCGGTCAGTCTCCGGTGAGCCAGCCGCAGGTGCAGGTCGGCGGCCAGCCGGAAGCCCAGCCCGAACTCGGCGTTGTCCTCGAACAGGGAGTTCGACCAGGCCGGTCCGCGTCCCTGGGCGTCGGTGGTCCACGGGGTGGTGGGCAGGTTCCCGCCGTAGATCGAGGAACAGCCGGTCGCGTTGGCGACGAGCAGCCGGTCGCCGAACAGCTGAGACAACAGCTTGATGTACGGGGTCTCGCCGCACCCGGCGCAGGCACCGGAGAACTCGAACAGCGGCAGCAGGAACTGGGTGCCGCGTACCGTGCCGAAATCGACGCTGGAGCGGTCGTTGACGGGCAGCTTCTCGAAGAACGCGAGGCTCTCGCGGCCGGCGTCGAGCTGCGGCTGCCTCGGCGCGAGGTTGATGGCCTTGCGGGCGGGCTCGGTGGGCGCCTGCGCCGGGCAGGCCTCCACGCACAACCCGCAGCCGGTGCAGTCCTCCAGGTAGACCGCCAGCGTGTACGACGTGTCCGGCAGGCCCCGCACCTCCAGCGGCATCGACGGGAACCCGGCCGGCGCGTCGTCGAGCCGGATGTTGTCGTAGAACTTCGACCGGATGACGCTGTGCGGGCAGACGAAACTGCAGTTGCCGCATCGAATGCACAGGTCGGGATCCCAGAGCGCGACCATGTCCGCGATGTTGCGTTTCTCGAAGGCCGTGGTGCCGCTCGGGTAGGTGCCGTCGACCGGCAGCGCGCTGACCGGCAGGTCGTCGCCGTGGCCGGCCATCATGGTCGCGGTGACGTCCCGGACGAACTGCGGCGCGTCCACCGGCACGGTCGGCGGCAGTCCGCGAGTGGCGGTGACCCGGCCGGGCACGGTGACCCGGTGCAGCGCGGCCAGCGTCTGGTCCACGGCGGCATGGTTACGGGCGACGACGTCGGCGCCGCGCCGGCCGTACGTCTTGGTGATCGACGTCTTGATCGCGCCGATCGCCTCCTCGCGGGGCAGCACCCCGGAGATGGCGAAGAAACAGGTCTGCAGCACGGTATTGGTACGTCCGGCGAGTCCGGCCTCGCCGGCGACCCGGTCCGCGTCGATGGCGTAGACGTCGATGGCCTTGGCCAGGATCTGCTCCTGCACCGGGCGAGACAACCGCGACCACACGTCCGACGCCGGGTACGTGCAGTTGAGCAGCAGGGTCGCGCCGGGGGCCGCCCGGTCCAGCACGTCGACCCGCTCCAGCAGTCCGATGTGGTGACAGCCGACGAAACCGGCCTGGGCGATCAGGTACGGCGCCCGGACCGGCTCCGGGCCGAAACGCAGATGCGACACGGTCTGCGAACCGGACTTCTTCGAGTCGTACACGAAATAGCCCTGCGCGTACCTACCCGGATCCTCCCCGATGATCTTGATCGTGTTCTTGTTCGCGCCGACCGTGCCGTCCGAGCCGAGGCCGAAGAAAACCGCCCGCACGGTCTGCGGGGATTCGATGTCCAGCCCGGGATCGTAGGGCAGGCTGGTGCCGGTGACGTCGTCGTTGATCCCGATGGTGAACCGGGATCGGGGTCGCTCGCGCGCCAGTTCCGCGAAGACTCCGGCGACCATGCCGGGGGTGAATTCCTTGGACCCCAGGCCGTACCGGCCACCGATCACGGTGGGCAGCACCGCCCGCTCGCCGGCGGAGTATGCCTCGGCGAGGGCGGCCAACACGTCCAGGAACAGCGGCTCGCCGAGCGAACCGGGCTCCTTGGTGCGGTCGAGCACGGCGATCCGGCGGACACTCGCCGGCAGCGCGGCCAACAGCGCTTCGGTCGGAAACGGCCGGTACAGCCGCACCTGCAGGACACCGACCTTGTCGCCGCCCGCCCGCAGGTGGGCCACGGTCTCCCGGGCGGTCTGCGCTCCCGAGCCCATCAGCACCAGGACCCGTTCCGCGTCGGGGTCCCCGGTGTACTCGACGATGCCGTACCGCCGTCCGGTGCGCGCGGCCAGCGCCCGCATCGCCTCGGTCACCGCGTCCGGCACCCGCGCGTGGAACGGGTTGACCGTCTCCCGGCCCTGGAAGTACACATCCGGGTTCTGCGCGGTGCCCCGGATGAACGGCTTCTCCGGCGACAAAGCCCGGCTGCGGTGCGCCCGGACCAACTCCGCGGGCACCAGGGCCCGCAGGTCGTCGTCGGAAAGCATCTCGACGGTGTTGAGCTCATGGGAGGTGCGGAACCCGTCGAAGAAGTGCACGAACGGCACCCGCGTACGCAACGTGGCGGCCTGCGCCACCAGCGCCAGGTCGTGCGCCTCCTGCACCGACGCGGAGGCCAGCAACGCGAACCCGGTCGCCCGGACCGCCATCACGTCGGAGTGGTCACCGAAGATCGACAAGCCCTGCGCCGCGAGCGACCGGGCCGCCACGTGCAACACCGCCGGGTTCAGCTCACCGGCGATCTTGTACATGTTCGGGATCATCAGCAGCAGTCCCTGCGACGCGGTGAACGTCGTGGTCAGCGCGCCGCTCTGCAACGCGCCGTGCACGGCACCGGCCGCGCCGCCCTCACTCTGCATCTCCACCACGGTCGGCACGCTGCCCCACACGTTGGCACGCCGCCCGTTGGACCACTCGTCGGCCAACTCCGCCATCGTCGAAGACGGCGTGATGGGATAGATGCAGCACACCTCGTTGAGCCGGTACGCCACCGAGACAGCGGCCTCGTTTCCATCGATCGTCGTCCGCGTCATTGTTTCGCCACCCCCTGCGGCTCCGGCACCATCTCGATCGCGTGCACGGGACATTGGTCGTAACACTCGGCGCAGCCGGTGCAGCGGTCGAGGTCGATCCGGTACCGGTTCCCGACACCCAGCTTGACGATCGCGGTCTCCGGGCAGGCACCCAGGCAGCCGTCGCACTCGAAGCAGTTGCCGCACGACAGACATCGACTGGCCTCATAGGTCGCCTGGGTGCCGTCCAAGCCGCCGACCACCTCGGTGAAATCGGCGACCCGCGCTGCCGGCTCACGTTCGGGCTGGTCACGACGGTTGGCGGCGCCGAAGTACCAGGGGTGCAGCTGGTCGAAGGTGACCACGTCGTGCTTGGCCGGCCGGTAGGCCACCGCGTCGCGCAGGTACGCGTCGATGTGCCGGGCCGCCTTCTTGCCGTGCCCCACGCCCACGGTCACCGTGCGCTCGCTGGGCACCATGTCTCCGCCGGCGAACACGCCCGGGCAGCCGGTCATCAGCGACGCCGACACCACCACAGTGCCGTCCGGCGTGAACTCGACCCCGGGCACCTGGCGCAGGAAACCGGAATCGGTGCGCTGGCCCAGGGCCAGGATCACGGTGTCCGCGGCCAGCGTCTCGAACCGGCCGGTGCCCTGCGGCCGCCCGGACGGATCCAACTCCATCACCTCGACGGTCAACTCCGCGCCGTCGACCGCGGTGATCGTCCGCAGCCAGTTGATCCGCACTCCCTCACGCTCGGCGTCCTCGGCCTCATCGGCGTGCGCCGGCATCTGCCCGCGGGTACGCCGGTAGACGATCAGCGCCTCGTCCGCCCCCAACCGGCGCGCCACCCTCGCCGCGTCCATCGCGGTGTTCCCACCGCCGTAGATCGCCACCCGCCGGCCGATCACCGGCCGCTCCCCCGACGCGACACTGCGCAGAAACGACACCGCATCGACGATCCGACCCGCCTCGCGGGCCGGGATGTCCACCCGCTTGGACAGGTGCGCTCCGACCGCGACGAACACCGCATCGAACCCGCCGTCACGCCGCTCCGCGGACAGATCGGTGACCCGATGCCCACAGGTGATCCGCACACCGAGCGCCGCGATCCGTTCGATCTCGCCGGCGAGCACCTCACGCGGCAGCCGGTACGCCGGAATGCCGTACCGCATCATCCCGCCGGGCTCATCGCTCGCGTCCCGGATCTCGACCGCATGCCCCAGCCGGGCCAGGTGATACGCCGCGGACAGGCCACTGGGCCCACCTCCGATCACCAGCACCCGGCGGCCGCTCGGCGCGGCCGGCGGATCGAAACGCCACCCGCGTTCAAGGGCGAGATCACCCAGGAACCGCTCGACCCCGTGGATCGACACGGCACTGTCCAGATCGGCCCGGTTGCACACGCTCTCGCAAGGGTGGTAGCACACTCGCCCGTGGATGGCCGGCAACGGATTGTCCCGGACCAGCTCGCGCCAGGCCTGCTCGGGCCGACCCGCCTGGATCTGCGCCAGCCAGGCCTGAACGTTCTCCCCTGCCGGGCAACCGGCGTTGCATGGCGGCAGCAGATCAAGGTAGACCGGACGGTGGGTGCGGACCGCGCCCGCACCGGCATGCCCATGCAGCAGATCGGGCAATGCGGCGACGTCACGCCGCGGTTCGTTCGTCCCGGCCACACTCATCTCTCCCACCTTCGGGTCTACTGAAGCGGGACCACGACGACCGGACACGGTGCGCGCTGCGCGCCGGCCGCGGCCTCCAGCAGCGCCTCGACCGGGTGGCCCTGCACTACCCCGCGGTTGTCCCTTACAGCGTTCACCGGGTGGGACGAAGGAGGCAGGGCCGAAGGTCCCGGGAGTTGGCGGGTGATGGTGCCGCCGCTCGCGGGTGAGGCGGCTGATCAGCGGTGTCCGTCGCCGAAGTCCGGCTGTGACTTTCGGCCCTAGTGTCACCTTCGGAGCGGTCAATACGCTCGCCGTGAGCCCGAAGCGGGTCACCGTCGGGGCCACTGCCCGGAGCGGGCCCGCGCGACGCAGGAAGGCGCAGTCATGAGCCACCGCGCGGACCGGACCCTGGATGTGCGCTCGCTGGCCCGGGTGGAGGGTGAGGGCGCCATGCACGTCCGGGTGCGCGGCGACACCGTCGAGGACGTACGCCTCGACATCTACGAGCCACCCCGCTTCTTCGAAGCTCTGCTGCGCGGGCGCCGGCACACCGAGCCGCCGGACATCACCGCCCGCATCTGCGGGATCTGCCCGGTCGCCTACCAGATGAGCGCCTGCGCGGCGATCGAGGACGCCTGCGGGGTGACCGTGGACCCGGCCGTGGCCGACCTGCGACGCCTGCTCTACTGCGGAGAATGGATCGAAAGCCACACCCTGCACATCTACCTGCTGCACGCGCCCGACTTCCTCGGCTACCCCAGCGCGCTGGACATGGCCAAGGACCGCCGCGACCTCGTGGAGCGCGGCCTGGCGATGAAGAAGGCCGGCAACGAGATCCTGGAACTGCTCGGCGGCCGGGCAATCCACCCGATCAACATCCGGGTGGGCGGCTTCTACCGGACCCCGTCACGCCCCGAGCTGGCGCCGCTGCGCGGCAAACTCCGGATCGCCCTCGACCAGGCCCTGGACACCGTGCGCTGGGTGGCCGGATTCGACTTCCCCGACTTCCACCACGACCACGAACTGCTGGCCCTGGTCAGCCCCGGCCGGTACGCCATCGAGTCCGGCAGCATCGCCACCACGGCCGGCCTCACCTTCGCCGCGCAGCAGTTCGAGGACCACATCGTCGAGGAACAGGTACCGCACTCCACCGCCCTGCACGCCCGGCTCGCCGGGAGCGGCCGCTACGCCGTCGGACCAGCCGCCCGCTACACCCTCAACCGGCAATGGCTGTCCCCGCTCGCGCTCGAGGCGGCGGACGCGGCCGGGCTGGGCGCCGACTGCCGCAACCCGTACCGCAGCATCGTCGTCCGCGCGGTCGAGACCGTATACGCGCTGGACGAGGCGATCCGGCTGATCGACCGGTACGAACCACCCGCCCGGCCCTTCGTCGAGGTGCCACCCCGAGAAGCGGTGGGATACGGTGCGACCGAGGCCCCCCGCGGCATCCTGTTCCACCGGTACGGCCTGGACGCCGACGGCCTGATCACCTCTGCCCGGATCGTCCCGCCCACCTCACAGAACCAGGCCAGCATCGAGGACGACCTGCGCCGCTACGTCGCCAGCCGGCTGGACCTCGACGACGAGCACCTCACCTGGCAGTGCGAGCAGGCCATCCGCAACTACGACCCGTGCATCTCCTGCTCGACACACTTCCTCGACCTCACCGTGGAACGCCGGTGAACCCGCACCACGCCGGCCCTCGCGTGGTGATCGGCGTCGGCAACGACTACCGCCGCGACGACGGGCTCGGCCCGCTGGTCGTCGCCGCACTGGCCGGCCGGCAGGCCGACGACCCGCGCCTGTCCGGGGTCGACCTGCGCGTCAGCGACGGCGAACCGACCCGGCTCATCGACCTGTGGACCGGCACCGACCTCGCGATCGTCATCGACGCCGTGCTCGACGACAACCACCACGCCGGGCACCGCCACGAACTCGCCCTCGACGCCCTCGACCGACTCGCCGACGACCACTCGGCCGGCTCCCACGCGATCAGCCTGGGCAGCACCGTCGCGCTCGGGCAGGCGCTGGGCCGGCTCCCCCGCCGGCTGATCGTGCTCGCCGTCTCCGGCACCGAGTTCGGCTTCGGCCAGGGATTGACCCCGCCGGTCGCCGCCGCCGTCCCCGCGGTGATCGAACGCGCCTGCGAACTGGTAGCCGAGCCGTGACCGGATGGCGCGTGCTCGTGCGCGGAACGGTGCAGGGCGTCGACTTCCGGCCGTTCGTCCACCGGATCGCCACCGGCCTGGCACTGGACGGCACCGTCCGCAACGTCGACGGCCACGTCCTGATCGAGGTCCGCGGCACCGCGCCGGCCGTCGCCGAGCTGACCCGCGCCCTGCGCGAGCAGGCCCCACCCAACGCCGTCGTCGCGGACATCACCGTGACACCCGCCGCGGCCAGCCCGATGCCGGCCGGGTTCACGGTCGAGCCCAGCGCCACCGAGACCACCCGGCGCGGGCACGGCTTCACCGGGCTGCCCGTCGATCTGGCCGTCTGCGACGGCTGCCTGCGGGAGATGTCCGACCCGGCCGACCGTCAGTCGGCGTCCCCGTGCTGACCGGCGATACGAAGGTCGTCGACCGGGGCGCGGCCGACGGCATCTTTGTCGTGTCCACCGGCGTAGGCAGCGACTCCCCGGAGCCTCGCCCTCCGCCGCCTGCACGCGCTGCGCGACCCCACCCGCGGCGGCCTAGCGTCGGCGCTGAACGAAATCGCCCGCGACTCACATGTCGGCGTCGAGATCGCAGAACGCGACCTGCCCGTGACCGCAGGAGTGCAGGCGGCATGCGACCTGCTCGGCCTGGACCCCGCACAGGTCGCCAACGAAGGCTGCCTCATCTGCGTCCGCGGGTCTCCATGGGTTCTCCACATCGGTTCCATCCGGCCCGCACAGCGTGGCGTCACGGTAGGGGTGTCAGCCGGATCGATGAAGGAGGAAGCGATGAGGACGACGACACGCCGGGCGACGGTTCTGGTGGCCGCGGGTGCGCTCGGTCTCGGTGGGCTCGTGGTGACGGCGCCGGCGCTGGCCGGGGTGGGTCCGTTCGCCAGCCCATCGGTCACGGCGACTGCTCCGGGGCCGGGCTGGTCCGGCGGCGGTATGGGCTCCGGGTACGGGATGGGCTCCGGGTATGGCATGGGTGGTTCCGGGATGATGGGGACCGGCGCCCGTGACGGCACGTGCCTCGACCCGGCGATCACCGCCGCGAAAGGAACCCTCACCGAACAGCAGAAGTCGACGTTGGTTGCGATGGCGCAGGAGGAGAAGCTGGCGCACGACCTGTACACGGCATTCGCCGGCAGGTACGACGCGGTTGTCTTCGACCGGATCGCCGCCGCGGAGACCCGGCACCTGGCCGCGGTGCGGACCCTGCTGTCCCGGTACGGCGTTGCTGACCCGACAGCGGGCAAGTCGACCGGTCAGTTCAGCGACCCGGCGGTGCAGGCAACCTACGACAAGCTGGTGGCGCAGGGCCAGGCCGGACAGGCAGCCGCGCTGCAGGTGGGCGTGACGGTCGAGCAGACTGACATCGCCGATCTCACCGCCGCCCTGGGTGGGCTGAGCGCCCCCGACGTCACACAGGTCTACACCCAGCTGCGGGCGGCCTCGCAGCATCACCTGGCCGCGTTCCAGAACTGGTCCACCCGGTAACAGGGCGCGTCAGACGCGGCGGCGGGGTAACACCTGCCGCCGCCAGCCGCACGGCCGGCGAGTCCCCACGGGCTAATCAGGGTTCAGATCAGGAGGCCGCCGAGTCCGGTGAGGCACAGCACGGTGGTGACGGCGGCGTCCAGCGGCCGGTTGGAGGTGGGGAGGGCGTGGCGGACGACGGCGCTGGTGGCGAGGTAGGTGCGTTCGTTGGCGAGGCTGAACCGGTCGTCGGGATGCTCGCCCACCTCGTGCAACGGCGGACGATCAGTCCGCCTGCGAAACCAGGTCATGTGCGGCCCCGGTTGGTGTGGGCGAGCGGGAGTTGGATGGTGATGGTGGTGCCGCCACCGGCGGGTGAGGCCGCTGAGACGGTGCCGCCGTGGGCGGTGACCAGTTCGCGGACGACGGCGAGGCCGATGCCGGAGCCAGCGACGGACCGGGCGTGCTGGCCGCGCCAGAGCCGCTGGAAGACGTGCGGGAGTTCGTCGGCTGGGACGCCGGGGCCGGTATCGGCGATCTCCAGGACGGCCTGGTCGCCCTGGCGGTGTCCGCGGATGGTGACGTGGTCGCCGGGGCGGCAGTAGCGGGCGGCGTTGGCGAGCAGGTTGGTGATGGCCTGGTGCAACCGGTCCGGGTCGGCGTGCACGGGCAGCGCGACCGTGAGGTCGGCGTCGGTGTGCAGGCCGGCGGCGTCGAGTGGGGCCTGGTGCGCGGCGAGGGCGGTGCGGGCGATCTCGGTCAGGTCGGTGTCGGTGCGGTGCAACGACAGGGCGGCGGACTCGGCGGCGGACAGATCGGCGAGGTCCTGCACGACCCGGCCGAGGCGCAGGGTCTGGTCGTGCAGGGTGGCGAGGCGTTCGGTGTCCGGTTCGCGCAGGCCGTCACGGAGTTCCTCGAGCCCGGCCTGCAACGCCGCCAGGGGCGTGCGCAGTTCGTGGGCGACGTCGGCGGCGAGGCTGCGGCGGACCTGGTCGGCGCGGACCAGGTCGTCGGCCATGGTGTCGAACGCGTCGGCGAGCTCACCCAACTCGCCGGGACCGCCCGTGGCCGCGCGGGCACCGGGTTCTCCGGCGGCGAACCGGCGTGCGGCGCCGGTGAGGGCCTGCAGCGGCCGGGTCAGTCGCCGGGTCACGTAGCCCGCGGCCGCCAGGGCGGTGAGCAGTGCGACGGCGGCGGCGCCGAGCACCCAGGACCAGGCCACCGCCCGCCCGGCGGTGTCGGTCGTGGTGAACGCGAGCCGGACGCTGCCGACGGTCTGGCCGCCGGCGAGGACGGGTGCCTGGACCACAGCCGCGGCGGCCGTGTCGGAGTGCATTCCCTGCATTCCCGGGCCCATACCCCGGCCCGGCCACACCATCTGGGCGTCGTTGTCCTGCACGATGAGTCGGGCGCCGGCCGCACCGGCGATGGCCGACGCGGCGGTCAGGTCGGCGCCGGCCCAGCCGCCGGCCCGCTCGTAGGCGGTGGCCGCGGCCTCGGCTGTGCGGGCCGCGGCCTGTCGGCGATCGCTCTGCTGCGCGCTGGTCAGACCTTGGGCGGTGCCGACCAGGGCCGCGGCGGTCAGGACCGCTACCGAGGACAGCGCGACGAACAGGAACGCGGCGAGCAGCCGCCGCCCGAGCGGGCTGCGGAGCGGGCCCTGGAACCACCGGTCAGTGGTCACGGGACCACCCGAGGCGGTAGCCGACGCCGAGGACGGTCTCGACGATCTCGCCGCCGGTGTCGCCGAGTTTGCGGCGCAGGTTCTTCACGTGCGAGTCGATGGTGCGTTCGTAGCCGGCGAACTCGTACCCCCGGACCCTGTTGACCAGTTCGTAACGGGAGTACACGCGGCCCGGGGCGGCTGCCAGGGCGGTCAGCAGCCCCCATTCGGTGGGCGTCAGCTCCAGCTCGGTGCCGTCGAGGTGGGCTTCGTGCCGCGGGTCGTCGATCCGCAGCCGTCCGCGGCCGAAAGTGGCCGCCTCGGCCACGCCGGCGGTGCCCTGGGTGCGGTGCAGGACGGCTTGGACCCGCAGGACGAGTTCGGTGGGGCTGAACGGTTTGGTGACGTAGTCGTCGGCGCCGCGGCGGAGCCCGTCGATGCGGTCCTCGACCTGGCTGCGCGCGGTCAGCACCACCACCGGCACCTCCCGACTCTGGCGGGCGGCGGCCAGGACTTCCAGCCCGTCCACGTCGGGCAGGCCCAGATCCAGCACGACCAGGTCGACCCCGCCGGTGTCCAGCAGGCCCAACGCCTCGGCACCGGAGCCGGTGGTGTGTACGGCGTGGCCGGCCCGTTCGAGGTAACGGCGGACGGCCTCCCGCAGCTCCCGATCGTCCTCGACCACGAGGACCACACCCGACATGACGTCGAACCTCCTGACTACGGTTAGATGAACAGCAGTTGGGCGCCGTCGGTCTTCTCGATGAAGTCGGCCGCGTTGATGATGTCCTCGACGCCTTCGTAGAGGTCGTCCTTGCTCAGGTGCATCATGTCGGCGGACATCCGGCAGGCCCACAGGTGGCCGCCGGAGGCGACGATCTGCTCCAGGAACTCGGGCACCTCCGGGACGCCTACCTCGGCGATCTGTTTCTTCATCTGGTGGGTGGCCATCGCGGTCATCCCGGGTAGGCCGCCGATCCCCTGTGGCATGTGGGTGGCAGTGTTACCCAGCATCGTGAACTTCAGGTCGCCCATCCTCGACTTGGTGATCATGTCGAAGCCCCAGAAGGTGAAGAACAGGTGG
>Ga0307515_10001354_pt1 | contig 55489 bp, 43 predicted proteins | sample 17_EM_MG_FD_194513 | JGI IMG/M metagenome (GOLD analysis project Ga0307515, IMG submission 194513) | Populus trichocarpa ectomycorrhiza microbial communities from riparian zone in the Pacific Northwest, United States - 17_EM | ecosystem: Host-associated > Plants > Roots > Unclassified | place...
TATGAATCCGTTGAAATTGACTTCGACTGACTTGGTCGCTGACTCGTCTCCTGGCTGGTTGGCCTCTGGAATCAACTAGCAATTGTCTCTACCATTAACCTCAATTGGGTGTACTTATCAAGCCTCACTGCTTCTGCAATCTGTCGCTGTCAAATCCAGACGATTTCTCCTTCTTAGGTGTCGCGACGTGTCTCTGGCCGATTGGCATCTGAAATCCGCACAAGATCGTCTCTGTTACCGTTAACCTCAATTCAATGGACATATGAAGACACTTCGCTGATGCGATCAGTGGTCCCAAATCTGTATGATATATCGCGCGTATCGTGACGCATCGGAAAGGGGTAATTCATGAAATCCCGTATGCGAAACGTATCTGAAATTGTAAGAGCGATAATAGTGTAAAGGCATACGCCCGTGTATGGCCTCGTAGGAAGGAATATCAGTAGATACGGTTGCACCCGTGGATGTCAATATTGTAGAGTAGTATAAAGGTAAGTTAAGGTAGGATTATCGCTAGAGATCTAAGGCTCGTGGCGAGCCGACTATATAAAGCGGGTATTACCCGGCCCTGGACGTGTCACATACAGCCGTGCCATTACAAAATGTGCGTTCTTTGCTCACATGCTCGGTTGCTACAATTGCAGCGTTGCACTGTATGGACTGGTGTCTCAGTTGCTGCTGTGTACCCCGAAGTGGCACATTGCGTGAACTGCCTGTCATTCGGCTTCATTTGGCTCCAATCAGTCCTGGGGCAAGTGTTTTTGGAGCCATGCCTTGCTGTTGTAGAAATGTGAGGAAGCTGATCACTAAAAGAAGTGGGAAATGCGGAAGTTTATGTGGTGACCTACAAGTCAAAATGGAATGAGTGACAGCCAACATGGACATTGAATGTAAGCCGAATGCTGCTGCTTGGGCGATGTCTGTAGGTCGGTTCAATCTGGTTATTTTGTTTCTTCCGGGATTCATTGAGATGAAAGACAGCTGATATCTGATGAGGGATATATTTATACAGGTCCTTCTTCGACGGAAAGGACATCTGGTGATATTTGTGTAATAACATTGCCGGGATCTTACATGAATCACACGCTAACAATCAAGTCATAATGAACTGGTAGCATGACTATTCCGAATGAAGGGAGGGTGAAAACACTGATTTTGCTTTGTTCGAATTGAGCAAACCTACCAACCTTGACACAAAAGACGCAGCTTGCCTACATGTAGTCCATTTCTTGCAACATCCAACATTTCGCCCAACTACAAGGTCAATACAAGATACAATGGTCAATGATCTGAAGAAGCACCTTTCGCCACTTCAGGTGGGAAAATTTCGCCAATCGACAAAGCATTCAACACGATGACAACATCAGGCGCATAAAGTAAACAGTGGCTTGAAGTCAGAAAGGCTCCGAGAGTTAGGAGCATTGCGCAGTGTACAATCCAAAATGAAGCGTACAGCGGAGATACGATGATGCAAAGCACTTTGTAGGAAATGAAGAGAAAGAGAAATAGATCGAGGATTAGGTGGAGTGCGATACCACAGTGGCAAGTAAGCAAGTTCCAGACATAGAGACAGCTATGATGCAAGAGCAGGAACAAAGTGGAAATGATGATACGGGATGATCGACAAACACAAAGCCTGAAGTCGTATATGAGGAGATTTTGAATGCTATCAGAGACATTCCGAGTGATCTTGCCACTTCCGCAAATGGGGAGGATGGGGATGACGAGGATGATGATGAAGAAGATACAAGGTATCGCAAACTGAGAAAGGATGACGAACCTGGCTGGGTAATGGGCAGTGTCTCCAAAACGGTACAGCGTGGCATGGAGAGCTTTCGGCCGAAGCTGATGAGGCTTGATGAACTGACTCAACTGGAAAGGGGGGACGTGGCTTAATATTTCCGTGAGAGACATATGAAGTACAGAACGACTGAATTGAATGTTCCTGCTGCTGGGATGCCCCAAACAGACTCGACTGAAGCCACACCATCACTGACAACATTCTGAAAGCTTCCGCAGGCTCTGCATATGTTCCCTGGCCAATCACAAATTCCGCAACTGCCGTCTCGACAGGGACATTGTCAAATGAGGCTGGCTTAGGAGCAATCACTGGCAGACAATCACATAGTACTACCGATTCCTGCCGTGGTGCTCAATTTGTTAGCGATAGACATTGCGAAGCCGGTTCTACCCGTATGATTTAACCCCGGCCTATAGCGTCTCTAGCGAATTATCATATTGATATCGGATTCGGACGAAAACTTTGTTACGGCTCCTGCATCACTGGAAGTGTAGAGGGTCAAATTGGAATTTTTGACAATGTATCTCGTGTAAAAGCAATTTGTGACCCTGTTTTAGTATGTGTCAGTTTTTTCTGGATTTCAGTGACCATGTTGTGAGACAGGACAATTGGTCAGTGTGTGTGCAAGGGTCATACAGGCCATCCGAATGTTCTATACTCCAAACCAACTTTATTGACGAACAACAATCTTTATATGGTGTTGCCTGTTACGGATAACTGATACAGCAAAACATAAATTTGAGACGAAATGTACTAACACAGTTTAAGTCAGTAATGTCATACAACTAACAGAGGGAGCGGTCAAAGCACATGCGGAACTCGAACCGATGACAGCCAACAAGCTGCATTAATTCATGCAGCCAGCAACATATGGGTTCGCTCAGACCTCCTGCACATGGTCGAGAAATTGAAAACTGGTTATGGTAAGTCATGGAAATTGAGGAGAATGAGCTGGAGAAGGAATGGCGAGGAAGTCAGGCCATAGATAACTAAACCTAGAACATGGAGTGATATGTTGTAAATTCCGGGCCGAAAGGATTAAAATGCGATGGACCTACATCATGAATCATGTAAATGACGGGTATAGTAGTCGCTCACAAACTGAGATTTCTCGAATATCTCGGATTCAAATGATATTACATAGAATCTGTATACCGGCTGCCAGGAGACGCTGTATGCATTTTGTGTACTTTTGTTGAGCACTCAATGACTGTTAGTTGGTCTCTAAGATATGATCAATAGTGAGCGTCAACGGAGTATCAACAATTTATAGTCATATCTATTCAGCAATCACCGAGCTGCATAGTCGTATCCATCCAAAGAAGAAGTATTGGCCGGCTTAGTAGGGAAAATGACAAGCCACATACACAGTGCCCTGACTTAGAAATGAGAGTCAACCGAGGGTCAATGAGTTCTGGTGTTCCATTTTGGATAATAACTGGGTTGTTCCACGGCTTCTAGCCATAATCATAAAGGTGGCGGCCATTATGGGTATAAATGCGATATACGATGTCGCTACGACCACCTATAAATGAGGGTCAATGGAGCGTCAACTATTTTTGGCATTGCATCATTGAAAATGCAGAGGGTTTTGCTGCATCATTGACTTCTCATGGGAAAATTGCCCAACTTTCTAGGCAAAACATTGTTGGGATAACATCGGGACTATGTCCTAAACATGATCGTCAATAGAGCGCCAATCACTTTTGGCCTTGCATTATGGACAATGCAGTGGCTGGGTGGCGACATTAAACTATCATCGAACTATCGGCTGCATTTCTTCCTGTCAATGGTTGCAACAACATCACCACTATGTCATAAAAATTAGTGTCAATGGAGCGTAAACGGCTTCTGGCTTTGCATCATGGAAAAGACAAGGGTTCTGCAGCGAGATTTACCCATAATCAAACTATCTGCCGCGTTTCTAGGCAAAAATTGTTCCTACAAGATTCAACCCATGTCCCAAAATGATCGTCAATGGAGCGTCAACGATTGCTGATCTTGAATCTTGGATAATCTCACTACAATGTAATCCAGATATCCCACAATGAACTTATTGGCAGCCTTTAAGGTCAAAAATTCTAGTGATGATATCGCATACACCTTCAACAATTGAGTGCCCACACAGCGTGAACAATTTTGGTGGATGCTCAGAATGCTAAACAGCAATGAACTGCATTATGTTGTTCCTAAATCAAGTTTTACGTTGTCAGTCTTTGCAATCTATCCTTGTATACAACTTCACAAATATGCATGCAATGTCTTACAGATTTGAGTTTTTTGAGTGTAGTTGTAGAGTCAATATTTATAAACTGGCAGTCTGCTTTACGGCATCGTCACTTTCACCAGTGATGCAAGTCCGATCACCCAGCAGTCAAATTGTTACCGCCCGGTCAGAATCCAAATATTTTAAAACCTCTTTACACGAGGGTATGATATCTTCCAAACCTAAACTTTTCTTGATTCGATATTTGAGCGACCTGACATCGGAAATCACTTTCGATGTGTGGTTGGCTTCAATGATTCAATGCTCGAAGCGGCGAATTGGTTGGAATAATTCTCTACATGCGCTGGCGTGGCGATTCTATTTATACTGCAGAACCGAAATTACCAGCAGCCCTGGCATCATATGTATCATTTGTCTTCAAGATCTTCGCCATCCATCAGAACATGGGACCAGTTCAATGTGGAAACACTTGCCTGCAAAAGCTCACATCACAAAGTTAAACGAATTAACAGAGACAGAAGTTAATCAATTGACTAGTACGACGGTTGATAAAACAGCTTCAGTCATCTCAAAGAGGCAAGAAAGTCGAGGAATCACATTAGTAAGTTTTCTGAGGAAATTCTGGTTCGACATCCAGTTTGATTCATATTCATTGAAATGGGAGACAAAACGTTCCAAATTGGCAGAGAAGGACTTTGACATATCCGAATTTCACCAAGACCAGTGGAACCGATACATTATGTTAGCATTTGTTTTGACTCATATTGCACGAAATGCTGCATCAAATCTCGAGTTAAGGCAGTCGTAAAAGGCGTTACACTATCCTCTAGTGCTGCCATCCAGTACAACCCTGAGCAACATTTGCCATAGGGAATATGCACTGAGAGTGGATGCAATTAAGAAGCAATTGCCATCATGAAACAAAGTGAGTTTAACTTTGGACAGATGGACATCAACGAACAAATTGGTCATATCGTCAGCAATTGGGTACTATATGGATTGAAATTCGGCATTGCGTGAAGTTCAACTTGCTTTAGATGAGGGTGATCGCCTGTTCTTTTCCCTTTTCGAAAGCTTATTTCGTATGTCAGGCCAAGGGCCAACATATAGGAGCACGGCTAGCTTCACAGTTGCCGGATGTGCTGGATCCTTTTGAGCTTACCGACGGCTGTTTGCTCGGTGGTAGGATCAATAATACTTACTCAAATCACTCGATGACACGTGAGCTACAATCAACTCTGGAGTCCACTGAAATCGTGTGGCCTGCATTGAGGAACCACATAAAGTGCACTGCACATGTCATACAGCTGGCTTTAGATGCATTCAGGAGCAGTCACAGTGGAATACCCCACACCAAGTCTTGGGAAGCCCACGAGCGTGATCAGCAATATTGAGGGAATGAAAGCATAGACCTCGGTTGTGTTACCAACGAGGCCAAATTTCCGGGTCGGTTCCAGATCCGGTTCCACTCGAAACCGGACTATGCCAACAGGTCTTACCTCATGAAGAACCCGGCCCACTGGAAATGGGCCGGTTTTACCACCAAAAACCCGGCAATTCACGATCACAGCTTTGCCTCCAATTATGTATTTGAGTTCTGATCGTATCATGACATCATCAGTATGTAGATTGTTCAGTTCTACGCTCACTTGCACCTCCCGATCTCAGATATGTGATCCGACCAATAGTTGTTGAGTTGCTATCAATTTCCCGCTATTTTCGCTCAAAATAGGCTCTTAGTTCACAGCCACCCAACCAATATCAGTCGGATCACAAATCGGAAAGCGGCAGATGAGAGAGCGGCCAGAATTTCACAATCTCCATACTGATCATGTCACGATACGATGTGAACTCAAATACTTAATCGGAGGCAAAGCTGAACGAACCGGAAAGTTTGAGCAGTGGTCCAGTTCTAACACTGCCCAAAAACAGCGGGTTTATATGCTGTCGGGGTAACAAACTGGCTGGGACAATACAGTTTGGGTTTTTGGCCTGGTAAAGAACCGAACCGAACCAAGCTGCCGTTCAAAAACTGGACAGCTGGAGGGTTAACTGGACCAGCTGCTCACACTAGACTTCGGGAAGAGTAAAAGACTTTGAAATCAGGGAAATGCTAGAATCACTACAGTGTCGGCCATGAGACCTGGTTTGGCAAAGATAATTGAGAAAGTACGTATATCATGATATTTGGAAAGTGCTGAAACTGACTTTATGGATCCAGACGATAGCATCGAGGATCCAGAATCCCCAGAGCAGCAGGATGTGTGTGCCGCGCAAAACTTTCCTTGATTGATTCAGCCTACACGGAGGTCAAAGAAACATGCTGAAAGGGTGTTGGTAAAGGTTAATGCAATCTAAACTAGAAGGAATAAGGGTGTGAAGAATATGTAGGACAGAATGCGTCAATGTTTCACCAGCTTCTTTATGTATCATGACTAAGTGTTTTAGTTAGAGATATATTATGGGTGAATGGTGAGCAGAAGCTTGTAAATATCGGTCGATAAACAGATGAATAGCAGGCGCAATGAAACTTTTGGGGAGACACAACAATTTGGGTCCTGTGTGTGCAAACAGTGCAAGAATCTTACTGTGCTCGGCTTTGCCACAGTGCTAAGTCTAATTCTGGTAGAAAGACTTCCGAAAAGTTCAAATTATGATGAAAACTACTGTCAATGGCAGCAGAGATTGAATGGACAATAGAGTAAAATGAGCGTCAACTGAGCATCAACGATTTGTGGTTATCTAACGACGGTAATTCAACAGTGCTTTGGTCACTGTTAGGCATAACTGATGTATTGCCAGCATTAATTGGTAAAAGAGACAGCAATACGATCATCGCCCCATTCTGAGAATGAGCCTCAACGGAGCGTCAATACTTTGAGGTTATGTAAGTTCGGTAATTGAACAGTGCTTTGGTCACTGTTAGGCATAATGGACGTATGGGCAGCTTGTATTGGCAAAAGAAACAGCAATACGGTCATCGCCCTATTCGGAGTATGAGCGTCAATGGAGCGTGAACAATTTGAGGTTATGTAAGGACGGTAATTAAACAGTGCTTTGATCGCTGATGGGCATAATCAATGTATTGGCAGCTTTGATTGGGAGAAGTGACAGGAACACGGTCATGGCCCCATTCTGTGAATGTGCGTCAATCGAGCGTCAACCATTTTTGGCTTCCCATCTTGGCTCTTGTATTTTCCGATTCGTTGCATACATCTATTTATCAAATATTGCCAGCCTTTACGGGCAAAAACAAAGTCAAAATGCTCCCTGCTGCATCCTGAAAATGAGCATCAACAGAGCGTCCACAGTTTTAGTTGTTGCATGTTTGGTAATCAAGTCATCGCGCTAATCATCTCGTTCATAATGGACTTATTGACAGCGAGTATTGGCAAAAATAGAATGTACCAAACGTACAATACCGATTCCAAATTAATCTATATTGCAAGCTCCAAAGCACACAAAAACACATTATTGGTTGTTGAAAACGCCATTGTGATAAGATACAATTAAGCAACACTAAAAACAAGAGCCTGATTTGAATCAATAGATGGACATGCTGGGCGACCCGCTAACAACCCGCCCAATTCAGGCGGGTTGGGAGTTTACAATTGAGCTGTACCCCAGATGACAGTTTAGGTTTATTGACAACCCGGACCGCCATAGTACAAACTGTTCGGTTTCGACCCGGACCCAGACCCCAAGTGACATTCCTGAACCATTGGTACCACTATTGGCTTACAATAACGCCCAGATGATACTGTGAGAGCATCAGATAATAATGCTGGAAATACACTGATCAATGACACTCAATTTGGGCAACCAAAAAATCAGTTTCCTCCACCACCAGGGTATAGTTACCAGCCTTGCCAGCCTCTATTTCCAGGTGCTCCCTTGTTCTACCACACAGCCCCATTCACCATAACAAAAAGCTCAAAACCAAGCTTTTGTACAACCCATGGTTGTTCAAGATGTGGGCCACCGTGGCAAGGATATGAATTCGCCGAAGAAGGATTTGGTGGACAACAAATGTTCCTCCCTCAGTAATTCACCGCACAGGGGCTGTCATCTCCAGATGCAACTCGTATCCCTCCACAACTCCCTGGACACATTACCATTCTTCGGCCGAACTCTTCTTCATCTACTCCATACGGAAAATTTCCCAGCGCATATAGTGGACCATCCATTCTCCACCCCAACACAGTTTTGCATCCGGCTACAGAATAGTGCAGGACAGATGATGCAAGGATTGCGGATTTGCCCACATTACGAAAAATATCTTATGACGAATTGGATACTGATGGTGACAGAGAGGAATCATTGGACTTGTGCGGGACGGATGCCAAATCCCCAATCAGCATGAAGAACACAGTATTCTCCTCCAAGCAATTTGCCAACAGCATGGGGCAGCCCAACTTTAGTGCATTCAAGAAGTGAAAGAAAGTATGGGTGGCTAGGTGACTACAAAAGAAACATTGATCCATTATCCCAGCACAGAAGCATTTGAAACAGCAGCACGGTGGACCCCTGCACAGCGAGACTGTGGTTGGAGGTTTTAAGGAGACTGTCAGGAAGTGGCTGGCATGGGAAAACATCAATAATGCCAAATGGATTCGGCGCCTATGGCCGGGGCTGATTTTAAAGAAATGTGTAAGCAATTTGGAGGAGGTGAGAAAGAACGGAGGGCGAGACAACCTGGAACCAGCGACGGGATTGAGAGAGCGAGCAGGCCAAACTGCAAGAGGTTACTTCCCTCTGTTGCGAAATACAAATGCAACTTCACGCAGCAAGAATTGGATGAAGTGTACCTGAGATTTTACTAACCAGGACAAATGATCAATGACCGTCAATACAGCCTGATTTCATACAACATTTCCCTTTCAAACGCCATCCAGTTGGAACTGGGATACGATGTGCAACAATTTTTGGTAGAAATGAAGGCAGCTACAGGGAATGCTACTGCCGAGCATATAATGAGACCGGCCAAGGTCATAACCACTGGCCTTGTAATCGTGACTTATACCCACTGCTAATCACTAAACTTAGCCTTCAGAGGGATTCAATCAAAATGAAACAGTGGTGAATTAGGAGGCAGGCAGGAAAGAAATTGATACAATTAATGTAAGTTCTGATTGAGTGAATAGAATTCATTATGTTCCACATAATTTTGGGTCCAAATGCTTGTTTCTGAAATACCTAACATCATCATGAATTTCAGGAGGGCTGGAGTATGAGAGCATCTGCCCAACTGACCTCAGAGCAATTGAAAGAAATCATTAAGGACGAAAAGAAAACCAACAATGTTTCAAGAGAGGCGGAGGAGGAAATGGATGGTGAGGAGATCTTCAATCCAGATAATTCCGGTTCTGTCTTGAGTACTGTTCTCAATCCAATCAACAATGCATTTGAACATGAGTGTCATAATGAAGCAGTCAGGATGCTGAATGCCCATCCGCGTCACAAATCATCAGATGACTGTGTTCTAGTCTACAAACATTCAATTTCAGGCATGCCTGGAACACAGTTTCAGCCGCACCAAGTCTAGGCCATCGGGTTAATCATGTAGAGATGGGTTCGTGATGCTGATATACCAGAAGCTCAGCTAACGCATGGAATGGGTCTGTAACGGCGCGGCACATGATATGTCCTGCGCCGGGTTACCACACTCATATAGTTATCGCCACAACATTTAGATCTTTACTGAGAATCTTACAACTTACTTCTCCACTTGATATACCTTGGGCGCCGTGTGCAACCGTATACCATAATATTAGGCGTATTCCTACATAACCGGACATGGACAGACGTACACTTACACTATTGTCGGTCTTTCATATGCCGGATAAGTTTCGCTCACGAGCCCCAGCGAGATGCCTCCTTTTCAACCAGTCGCGATTTGTATGGAATCAACAATCAAACAACGATTAACCCTCAATGCTTCCACAGAAAGCATTACGAATTTCCTTGCGCGGGGTTGACGGCCGTATAAGCATGGAGTCTCTCCATACGTCAATTGACTGAATTACCGCTATTCCTACTGCCCGCGTCTTGGTACTATCGGAGGACGAAATCATTGATGATGGTTGGAACGGCAAGGCTCAACATCATGGCGAAGAAGAACACGTAACAACCGATGACGACGAAGATGAGAACGAAGACCCAGCCCACCTCGAACCCGAAATGCATACTGATGACATCTTTTCCATGCTCAATGACGACGATAATAAGGTGATGAAGGAGCAGAATCGGATGCTTCTTAAACTCCTCTTTGAACAACAAGGAAGGAAGAACGCACTCGGATACTTACAGAGCTTGCCGCAGTCGGCCTACCAAGCAGGACGAGACTTCCGAGCCAACTCAATCGAACATTTTCAAGCTGGTCGACCCTGTACAGTACTTTGGAGGAGTGAAGGAGTGAGATAAGTTTCTCGAGTCTCTACACTCGAACTTCGATTCTCACAAACGCCTTTTCCTTAAAGGAGGCCCAGATGGAGTCAAGTATGCGATCTCCTTCCTCGACACCTGGAATAACGACACTGATGCAAGTAAACGACTAACAGAGAATACCGACCGATCTGAGTTGGCTACTGATCTACGAGACGAGGCACATCCGTGCTTGGAACATTTTGACTTATTCGCTCAGGAACTGATTAACATGTATGGTGATAAGAAACGACGACTGAACGTTGCAATCAAGGCTATGCAGGAGTATCAACAATTATCAAATGAGTGAGTCAGAGTCTACACCAACTGAATGAAAGCGAATTGAAGGAGTGCTGGATGGAACGTGATCACGCACAATGTTGTCCTATACAATATGGCATCGTCGGGACTACGTCACGCTCGGACAATGAGAGTTAGACAATGGATTCCAAAGAATCATAACAGTTTCGAGACATTGGATGAACTATTCGATTGCGCTGCAGCCACGGAATCCAAGCCGGAAGAGAAGATGCCCCGACATCAACAGAAACAACAGCAAAGGCATCCGAACGATTCATTTAAGGGCAGCGGTAAGAAACGTGAATTCCGACCGTTCACCTTGGAGCGGGTAGAAACTCCACAAGCGATTCCCTGAAGGTCGAATGGAGGGAAGGATGACATGGTGAAGGCAAACGTTAGCTGCAAACACAATAACCTACCACCAGCACCGTGGGTGGCAATGGAGGTCTACCAGAGCCGGAGAGAAACTGGGCAGTGCGGAAGATGTGGTGACTATCACAAGGTGTACTGTTGCACGAAATACAGCAAGGTGACCTTCCCGGGCCAGACAACAAATCTCACACCCAGCACTGGTGGTAATGAAGTCAAACAGCAGCGATTCTTCAATAATAGTGAATCAAAAAACTAATCTATCTCTCTCGATACCTGGTCGCCGTGATAGACTAGACCTAAATGAGCTGGGTTTTAAAATGATGAGAATGCGGTCACTGATTGCAACTTTGGACAAGATACAACCGCACCAGATCACGATGAAATCAAGAGTGATTTTGGAACCTCCCCCGGCACTCATGTCAAGTCAACATCTATGTGCACCAACGAAACCCGATACGTCCCACATAGTCCATGAACTCTATGTTTCGAGACCTACAAAGGGAGAATCAACGCAATCGGACTCCTGTCGATCGCGGCGCTACATGCATCGTCATGGCGCCCACGCTGCTTCTGCAACTTGGACTGCGATCGGAACCGGCACACATAACCACTATAGTCCTTGATAGCTGGGTAATGATGTTGGTGAAAGATAGTCGGAAAACGACAATTTCGTGGCAGTAATTTGAACACTTGGTGCCGGTTGACGAACCGCATGTCGTCATTGTCCCTATGACGATTTACGATCGCTTACTTGGCCTTCGTTGGTTCCAATCCAGGAATCCTGAAATTGACTGGTCTAAAGGCCAGTTGTTGGGTTTACGGAGGCCAGTTGGGAATTCCGGAAACGAGCAGACTATCACTTCACTACCCCAGGGAGATCGATTTGCGGAAGACGGTGCTTGTAAACACCCCCCAAACGTAGATATTCAGTTTATGGGGGCCACCACGTTCGACGACCTACATGCTAGTAGTGAGGTCGCCGCAGCCTTCACTATACCTATTGACGAGTGCATCGGTCTGCTGGGAACATGAACAATGTCGGAAGGCGTCACCTCAGAAAACCTAGGTGAGACAAGCCCTGGTCAATGCTGAATCTGGGAGCAGGGAGCAGCGGCGGTAGTTGCAGCAGAAGGGGGTCCGCAGGGGTACCCTGAATGACTGCTACCGGCTCGCCAAGACACGACGGGAGTACCTGGACGACGGGGCTTGGCCCTGTTGTGGCGAACCATTTTGATCCAGCCTCCTGGGACCCCTACCTTTCTCCAATCTTGCCAGAATCATGTTGCAAGCAGAGCCTAATAGATATCAGGAGAAGGCAATGCAGGGATGGTATTCACCTATGACGGAGTGTGTATCCCGTCTCAACATTCAGACTTTGTGAAGGTCTTCTGCAAGACCGAGGCAGAAACACTCCCGCCGCACCAACCAGTCAATTATTCAATTGACCTAGAGCCGGGCTACAAATTACCATATGGACGGATCTACAACCTATCGGAGTTTGAGCTGATAACATTCAAAGCCTACATCGAAACGAACCAACCCAACGGCTTTATACAGAGGTCATCAGCACCGGCAGCAGCACCGATTATATTCGCCAAAAAGAAGGACGGACGCCTGCAGCTGTGTGTTGACTATTGGGCACTCAACTTAGGTACAGTAAAACATCAATACCCCCTTCCACAGATCTTGGAAATAGTTGATCGTCTGCGCGGAGCTCGGATCTTCACCAGGCTGGACCTTCGGAATGCCTATCATCTCATCCCCATCAAAGAAGGCGAGGTGTACAGGATGGCATTTCGAACCCGTTACAGCCAATTCGAATTCCAGGTTGTGCCCTTCGGATCGACAAATGCACCATCCTCCTTCCAGGGCTACATCGAAGACTGCCTGAGGCATTATATTGATCACATCACCGGGTGCTACCGCGATGACATACTCATCTACTCAACCAACGAAAGGGAGCATGAGGAGCACGTAAGAAAAGTGCTGGAATAACTGCCCGAATTTGGCCTCTATTGGAAAGCCAAACGGTGCAAACTCGGTGTCTCGGAGGTTGCCTTGCTCGGCTTTATCATCAACATCGGAAGGGATCGGTATGGAATGAGACAGGATATCTACGATCAAGCATTGCCCAATCCCGCGGTTAGTTCGGGAGTTACAAGTGCATCCTGATATGCGAACTTCCACCGATGGTTCTTCCGGAAATATGCGAAGGTTACGTTTCCCCTGACGCAGCTATTGAAACGAGGAGAGACTGCAGATACAACTAAACACAGCCAGAAATCGAACAAACCCAGATACAAAAGGGATTAGACTCGGGGTGCCGAGCTCGCTTTTCGCAAGTTACAAAAGGCCTGTACTGATGAACGATCCTCCAACATTTTGACCTGCAAAAGCCGATCATTCTGCAGACCGATGCCAGCGGCTTCCTAATCGCCAGCATTCTCAATCAGTTCGACGCATTCGGGATCCTCCGACCAGTCAACTTCTACTCCCGAAAATGCTCGGCTGCCAAAGAGAACTATGACACGTACAATCACGAGCTCCTAGCGATTGTGGAGACAATCAAACAATGGCGACACTACCTCGAAGGAACAAATCATGAGATCGTAGTGCAGTGCGATCACAAGAACCTCGAGTATTTCCAAACCTCCAAAGTGTTTTCCCGAAGGCAGGCTAGATGGGCAGAGATACTGTCCTCCTATGACTGTGTTATTGAACATCTGGAGGGCATGAAGAACCCGGCAGATGGACTGTCAAGAAGACCTGACTACGAGATTGGATACGAGAGACCCATTGCACGATAATTGGCAACGCTGGCAGCCACTCTGGAACTGTACGATGTCCTCCTACCACCAACAAAGGCAGCCGAGGCCTCCAAGTTGTTGGCGGCCGACGTGCACTACACGATCGTCGGTATTCCAATGGTCAGACTCCCTGATCTGCTGAGACAGGCTGAGGACTCGAGCAAAGAATGGAAAGTCACCGCATGTGCTCTGACCTACGAAGGGAGGATATACATACCGGCGGATGACACACTCCGCAGCCAAGTGACAAGTCTTTTCCAATAGAAGCCTGAATCCGGCCACTTTGGAGCTCTTAAAACTGCTGAATTGGTATCTATAGACTTCTATTGGCCTGCGATGGACGCTACAGTATGGAAATACCTCTCCGGCTGCGAGTTATGCCACCGAAGCAATGCCCCACGCCACGCCCGCCATGCACTCAACATGCCAGGACAACCACCTTCTCGTCCATGGGAGGGAGTCACGAGACCTTCCGAAGCCAACCAATTCCAAGTACACCAGGATGTTGGCAATAGTCACCCGATTGACAACAATGGTGACCTACCTCCACGGCCGAAAAGATATCGACTCCCCGGATTTTGCACAGATATTTTTGGAACACGTGATCTGCAAACATGGTGTTCCAGACTATATCGTCACTGATCGCGGGAAAGAGTTAAGAAGTCGATTGTGAAACCGAGTCTGCTGTCATATGAGCATTAAGCACCGACTCACCACTGCCTACCACCCACAGATCAGCGGCCAAAGAAAAGGGCAGAACCGGACCATGGATTAGTACTTACGGGCCGTCTGCAGTTAGGAGCAGGACAATTGGGTCAACCTCTTACCGCTGCCCAAGTTCGCAATCAATGACTCTATCCACCCCACAACGTGCATGACACCGTTCTGGGCCAACTACCACTACCACCCGTCAATGCAATTGAAACCTCCAAAAGTCCCGTCAAACTTGAGGACAGAAATACGGGCCGATGCATGGCTGTGGACCTGGAAGAGACTCACCGGCTCCTCAAAGTGAACTCATTTGAGGCTCATACGCGGCAATCCATGTACGCCGCCAGGAAAGAAATAACTGTTGAGGTTGGCGAGATAGTGTAGCTTTCGACTCGGAATTTCAAAATGACCAGACCATCAAAGAAGCTCGATTACAAGCGCACTGGACCGTACACGCTAAGTAGGATCATCAATCAGAATGCTTACAAATTAGAGTTGACAAAAACAATCCAGAATCACAACATTTTTCATGTATCGCAACTCGATCAACGCACTTCTACAGTCACAGGGCAGCCATCATTGGAGAGAAACCCAATCAGAGTCAACGATCTCAAGGAGGAGTGGGAAGTCTACCGGATCCTAGACACAAAGCGGCGCTTCCAGAAGCTTCATTACCTCGTTCAGTGGGCTTGTTACAATGATATACGTGCGAGTTGATACCTGTTCGCAAACTTCGAGAATGCCCAGAAGCTGATTGACGACTTTCACCCAGATCATCCTCACAAGCCATGGCGGCAATATGATGGAGGATAGGAGGTCTTAGGATGTCTTTTGTTCTTATACCCTTCTCAGCTTTTGGATCTCGGCCTGGTACAAATGGCATCGGCACAGGTTTTTACCACCTATTACTACACGTGTAGTTTCCCCATGCGTTGGATCCCCCGAATGACTACCGAATGATAGCAGATCAGGCGTGGGAAATTGTGATGGTACGAGTACATATGCGGGCATTTCGTGTTCAGTTACGTGGTATGTTTGGGGTTGGCAGCCCGGGAGCTCAGCTGTAAAAAGAGGGGATACTGTAACCGCGCGGCACGTGATATGTCCAGCGCCGGGTAACCGCACTCATATAGTCGTCGCCATGACACTTAGATCTTTACCGAGAATCTTACGACTTACTTTTCCACTTGATCCTACTAGTGCGCCATGTGCAACCGTATACCAGAATATCAGCCGTATCCCTACACAGCCGGACGCGGCCATACGCGGCCTTACAGGGTCATGGACACACTTTCAGCCCGGTGGCAGCGGCAATACTTTGCACATTGGTCACTGAGAAAGTTGTAATGAGGTTGCCACTGCCCAATGTCTGGGGAAGTACCCTTGAAGAGTGGGTGATGGTGGCGCACAACTACTTGACTGGCATTGTCGGTGAAGAACGGGTGTGGTATCCACTGCAGAGATTGAATCCGGTGCCCCACCGATAGATGTAGATACATGCAACACCACTTCACCAGCATCCGGCACTCATTTCGGCCCGTGAACCAATCATGGTGTTTATATTGCCAGGAATGGGAGAACTTATCAATAACAGTCATCGACAAGGTGATAGATTGAACCGATTCCAAACCGGTCAACTTGTTGCACACAGACAATAAGAATCACACTCATGGGAATCTGAACAGTGGTGTTAATGAGCCGGAAAACTGCTGGATTAACCAACTTGTGTCGTCTGATACATTGACATCCAGAGCGAAACCTTCAAGCAATGGCCGGATCTCAGACTTTACGTAGAGTTTTGGGATTTTTGATGAGTCTCATCAGTTCAAGAACAAAAATAGTGAGGGGTGGCAGACTCCGCTGAATGTAAGAATTGGATGCAAAATTGAAGTCACTGCAACGCCGGAATTCTGTTAACTCTATGACTGGTGTTATCAGGTGATGTGACTGGTTTCAGGTGAGCCTGAAAATTCCGTGGTTAATACTGGGTTGGATAGGCGTGCAGTGGACGCACTAGATTCTGCTGGGAAGAGTCAGATGCATCGTGTCCAGACTAAAGAACTGGATGCTCCACCGGATGCGGAACACCGGATGATCCAAAATTTAAAGCCCTGGACGATAAGCAGGTGGTCAGAATTGAACCTGGTGAAAGTGAAACCACTGGTATGGATACTGATGGAGGATGCACACCTTGTGGGTATCAAAAGGACTGAGGGCGAGAAAGCTAAACGCCAGACCCTTGTGGGCAGGATTCACTTCACTGGATGCTACAGGAGCATGGAGGGTACATACATGGCATCAGGCATGTTTCTCATTTGAATTGGGAGACACCGAGGATCAGAATTTAGTTTTAGGACAATGCTACAATGAGTGACAACTGGATTGTTGCGATGATTCTCTGATTTTCCTGTCGCTCTAAGACCCAGTTCTGGCAACGCTTGTGCAGGATCATGCGGAGTATTCGAAACATGATGAAGACGAGGCATCAGACAAGGCCCGTCTGCACGTACTCAAAAGTAATCATTCCACTTTGCCCAATGCATCTCCTCTTCAAAAGGTGGTCCTATGTTGTCCTCTTCCTGGCCAATTTTGACATTTGAAGTGGTGGCTCACAAGAGTTTTTTGTGGATCATCTGAATATTTTCTGCATGTATGCAGAGATGGGCAACGATGAGAGCACAGAAATGCAGCTCCAAATCGAACATTCGCCAAATCCCTCTCTATTTGTAACTACACTCAAACTAACTGGACAGGCCTAAATCTCATAGAAGCAAACCATGCGGTAATTACACAGAATTTCTGGGGGTTGAATGATCAGCAGCAGGCATTTGCATGGATTGTCTGACTGGGGCAAAACAGAGTTTCAGAAACATGACAATTGGACACAGGACCCAATGGTTATGATACCAGAGCGAGTGAGCTCCACCAGCTCTCTGGAGTGGCTCAAATGAAAGTCCTGCATGATCTGATGAACTGACCAAACATCACAATGACAATGATATTCCTGATTTTGGAGTGTTATCAGGACAATATGAAGTGACATATGGAGCGAGAAGACAGTGTGCCGTCAGATAATGAGGATTCATGATCATGAGCTGGGCAGTGAACTCAAGGCCAATTTCTTTAAAGATTCAAACATCACAATATCAACTACTGATACAATAGAGCCAAAGGGTATAGAAAATTAGGAGCAATCGAGGAATCCGGGGGAATTGGTTTGAGATCGATTCCATCTTATGTTAGATGATCATTGTGATGAATATGAGATGATATCAATGGAAAGAGACATCTGGTACACTGAATCATTGCTTGAATTGGATAATCCAATCTGTGATTAAAAGCAGATGCGCCAATTTGATGGTGCACTAAGTGAAATCCCACAGTGCAGTATATTCTCTTGTAAGAATCTGTTGAGGCTGCGCCTCTTCATTCAATATTGTCCTTGTAGCATTGTGATAACAATATCGGTGAACAAAATCCATGTTTCAGGTGCGCCTGAACCTCCAAGACCATTTGTAATTATTCCATTAGTGTCTATTTGAGGAGCACCAGATACTACAGTCACGAAAGATTTCACGATATTCAATGAATCAACTATACTTGAAGATGTTCACTCAATTGCACAACAGAATTGCTGTCAAAGTCTCGACTCAGCTGGTACTGATCTGGCACAGAATATATCTAATCATCCGGAGATAGAGAGCCTGTCCAAGCAATATCGAGTTGATGTATCGTATTCCGAGACACGGCTTGTGTATTCCAACCTTATGGGAAGACACCAGCCGGGCATTTCCTCACTGAGGCATGCAGTTCAGGCATTTCTCAAAGGCACTATCCTGTCGAGGTTGATGGTTACAGATTTGACACTGGATGCATATTCCATTCAACGGCCAATTTTCACCCATCACCACTCATTATTAACAGTCACCCATGTCCAGCAGCGACTCTGAAAGATTGATTTTGCTCCATTCGAAAAATATTTTTCTCGGTCCTGCATGCATTCAATCTGTGCCTGCCACCATACACAGAGAGTCATATTACAGACACGAAACTGTTAGGTACAGGCGTGGGTCATTCCGCTTGGTCAAAACGAATATCTCAATCTATGGTTAACCGGTATGTGGAGGCCGCCTCTTACATGCCATAAATGTCATGCTCTGTGTGAACCTATCCGTTGGAGGAAGGTGACCACCACACGCTTACCATAGATGCACTGACTTGGCCATTAGGTTTCCACATTTAACAGCATTATGACCAGGAAGTATGTTCAGATCTATACATTTCCTTGATCCGAAAATATCTTCATCGTTCCAGCCCCACAATTGTGGTACGGCATGCGACAGGGAACCTCAAAAGACAACCTCTGCTCAGTAATTCTTCTGATGACCGGGGACTGCCACTACCTTGTACACCATACTTCCTTGAATAGGCGTAAATTGAAAACACTTCTAATGCGAACTTAACCATATTTCTACTATATTGTATGTTTACGCCACCAAAAAACTGAATCTTGAAATATAGTGTGTCAACTGATTTCAATCAGAAGTGATCGAAGAGCTTCAATCTGGATGCCAGTCTCCGCTCAGCGGCGCAATTGGCGACCGGCTGGCTCCTGCCCACCACATGTCATCAACACCTGAAGTTCCTGTCAAATCATACACAGACAACATTGCATTACCGCCAACATTCAATCCCAACAGTGTATGAAGAACATATTGTGACAAAGCTCAGTTAAGAAAACGCAGTTTCTGAGGGTAGAAGTAATTGTCATAGTATGGGGAGCCTGCAATCCCAGCGATTACATGAGATTGTATCCTACATGCTGACTCAGTGATCGCTGAACCTCAATTGACCAGAACTGTGTACAGTTATTTGTCTGTCCGCCGTCAGATAAAGCCTCATGACGCATTCATATGATTCTCATGTGGTGGTTTCAACATCAATATTTATGTTAAGTCGACACCGTAGCATTGTGAGTCAAAATATGTTTGTGTGTAAATGATACAGTGTTTACAAGATAGTATGCGCAACATCCTAATGTGAGTGACTATCTATGACCCATTCGCTAACAATCTTGATATTGATGAGAACTGGAATCCATTAGATTACCCCTGAATCTTCATTGTACCTTTACCATTCCATCTCTAACTTCAATCCGTCTTATGTAACTCCAAATTCTACCACTTCACTTGAACTGACTTCAGACATATTATGATTCAGCAGGCTTAGACGTCGGAATAAGAAGTTCTCCACACGATATTGCCTTGCTGACCACTAAGGATGATGCTAGATCCTAATTCATCGGAGGTACTGTCAAAATCTAGGGTGCCTGTGACTGGTAGGCAGTATTTGGACATTCATATTTATCCACAATCAGCAAAAAAGTTAGTTTAAAGCCATGTAACATCAACTGTTGCCACTCAACAAGGTTCCAACTGTGTCCTCCGTTCAAATTCGGCATGATTCTTCAACACACCGACAATTCTTGGCTACACGGTCACCACTCAGATGCTGGAACTGCAGGCATCAAGACCTCTCTCTATCTCTCCATGCCATGATCATGAGTTAACACTGAGTAAAGCATACACCGAGTACAGCATACACCCAGGATTGACTGTCATTCCTTCATTCTCACGATCATGAGTTAATCTCTGAATGTAGCTTCAGCTTCCAGCGTGCCTCCCTACAGGATCGACTGCCACCAGCCAGCTCTCCATGAGAAACCCAAGGAGAAGTCACCTCATACCATTCCCACGGTTGCAAGTTAACTAACTAACTGATGGATAGAGTCTCAGCACCCAGCACACCTCCTATCGACCTCCTCCAAGCACTACAATCTCGGTGGATCAGAGCATCCAAGTGCATCTCAAACCTCGCTCAATCACGGTCTCCATGTGAATCTCTTGGTAACATGATCACGACCTCCAAATGGATCTCCAAACTCATTCGATCACGGCCTCAAAGTGTATCTATAAGTTCACTCAATCATGGCCTCTAAGTGCATCTCCAACCTCACTGGATTGCGGCCTCCAACTCCATCTCTGAGTTACACAATCACAGCCTCCAAGTGCATCTCCGAACTCGCTGGATTACAGCCTCCAAGTGCATCTCCAAAATCGTTCTATTACAGCCTCCACGTGCATCTCTGAGTTCACTCCATCATGGCCTCCCAGTGCATCTCCAAACTCGCTCGATCGCGGCCTCCAAGTCCATCTGTAAGTTCACACAATAACCGCCACCTAGTGTATCTCTGAGTTCACTTGATGCGAATTTTCAGGTGCACCTCGAATTGCACAGGCCGCGCTGGTAGCCAGTCCAAATATACTGTGTATCGATGGGTAGGTATATAGTTACGTAGATACATAGCTGAGAATACAAACTGAATTCAGTAGCTATGATTTCCAGGCACACCTGCAGCGTTCCCAAAGAAGATGTTGTTTTTCCCAGACTGCTCTACTGTAATTCGAGGTGCTCCCAGACATGTCGCCGTCACACCCAGACATGTCACCAGTAGTGTTAGCAACGGTTCCGGGTTACCCGGCTGCGGTCCGGGTTTGGCACCTGACCGGACGGTCCAGTCCGGGTTGTTACCAGGAAAACAGGGGTACCCACCGGATTCGGGGAAGGGTTCGAACAGGACCGCGGTCCCATTTTACGGTTCCTAAAACTTTGGCTCCAATTTAGTATTTGAGTTCTAATTGTATCATGACATGGTCAATACGTAAATTGTTCGGCTGTAGCCACTCTTTCACCTCCTGCATTCAAATTGGTAATCCAACTGATATTCGTTGATTGGTTGTGAAATAATGGCTGAATTTAATCGTAATTGGCGGGTTTTCGATCGCGACTCAACGAATACTTGTCGCATCGCAAATCTGAAAGCGGGAGGTGAAAGAGCGACTAAAACTGCACAATCAACATATTGATCATGTTGTGATACGATCAGAACTCAAATTCTTAATTGGAGCAAGAAATGTTGACTGTAGAGGAGCAGGTTTTGTGTGGAAACCCGTTGCAATGGTTCAGTTCCTGGTTGGAACCGGACCCGGAACCGACCCGGGAATTTTGACCCGTTGCTAACACTAGTCCCCAGCGCACCAAAGTTCGTCACCAGCGCACCTATGTGCTCCAAGGATCATTATCGGCGCTCCCATTCTGGTTGCCGGTTCTCCTAGTTACTCCGAGAGCCGGCAGGAATGCCCTCCTAGTGTCTGATACTCTCCTGCAATTGATGCATCTAACTTTACACTCCACATCCTCTCAGACACTCCTGGAGGCTTCCAGTGACTAAAATACATTGTGCTGATGGAGTATGCCAGTGGAAGGAAGGTTACAGTTATGGTTCTGAAGATAAATATCAAGGTAAATTTTGCCCTTCAACGGTGATAGATTGAATTACTACCGAAGCCATTGCACTCATCACAATTATGCATGGTGAGGCTGCTACATACCCCCCCAATGGTTCTCCTCTGCTATAATGGGTGCAGCACAATGGCCATGGCCGCACCTCAGTCGTGAATGTGGCTTCGAAATTTCATTCAGTGCTCCATACTGCCATCTCTGTCGGCGCTCCTGCATACTTCTGGGGGCTATTCAATCCCCTCGTTGACCTCGAATATGAGCGCATCTATTTGATTCCAGACTCTGTAACTCTTGCCCCAGTCAGCGCTATGAATAATGAATGGGCTCCTCCACTGGATCTGTGCTCCTCAATGCCCGGTGGCACTCCTTCGCCTGGAGTTTCGCCCCTCAATGTCATTCTGTGCTCACCCATCATGATCACCCCTCCATTTGCCCTCCTTGAACTCCACATCAGGCCCTCCTCCTCTCCTGGCTACCCACCTCATGTTACCCCAAATTGGTCATATTTCCCGTTCAAACCCCATTTTCATTCATCGCTCCCGAACCTCAATTGCACCCATTTAGATCTCACAAATCCAGATTAACCACACTGGAATTCTGTTTCGCCCACATCCCAGTCCAGAATCGTTCAGAAATACAAGGAGTGTCTCTACCTTCTTTGCATCATGGATGAATCGTGTGTTCCCGTGTTTCTTGGCACCGATGGGATAGAAGCTTCAATGGATCACGTTGAGAATCTGTTCGATTGCATTCGAATCACTTAATCGGGGTATGGTTTTGGTTTTATCTTCTTTCATTGTTAAATCACTCGTAATTTTCCTTGGTTCACCTTAATCTTCTGATGCAAACAATACAATGTTGAATGAGATGCCACGTACTATAGTATGATTTAGAAGTTGATAATGCACAATACTGTATGCATCATATGTGGAGGGTATGCTTATTGCTTGTGTCAATCCAGCAAACCTCAGATCACGCCTGCAGCATTTCTAATGAATATCCGCATGAACCCAGGCCACTCTAAGAGTTAGTTTAGGATTCCCGTGTTGGTTGGGCGACGATCCCAGGTACTCCTAAAGGATTCTGGACCGCTCCAATTGTGCACCCATACAAGTCATCAGGGATCCCAGTTACTCTGAAGGCCGACCAGAATGCCCTCCTAGGGTCTCATTCACTCCTGAAATTGACTCTTCCACATTTACACTCCACCTCTTTTCACACACTCCTGGAGGCTCCCAGTGACTAATCTTCCTTTTGCTGATAGACAAGTGCAGCAAGCCCTTCAGCTACACACTGAAGGGCAAGATGCGGACCAAGGGAGCTGATCCAATGACAAGCGTGAAGTGTCCGGCTACCAGGATCTACAGTCTAATGTGCGGGCATGCACCCACTAGAGTCTGCCTAAAACTGTTCAGCCACCAAGAGGACGACGAATGCTGTTGGTGCGAAAGCGGTTGCAGAACAGCAGCGCCAACGTACGAAAATATCTTCTGCCCCTACAGCTGGTGGAGACACCAGCAGCAGATACTATTGAAAGCGGTGGAAATAATGACCAGCTGGAAAGCTGGCAGATGCAGACACGTGCAGCTCTCTGAGCAGTTATCCAGAGAGGAGTGTGAACAAGTGGTGATGGACATCCTGGCAGCTATCGACGTCCACCAGTTGCAGCCCAAATGAACGATGGTATGAAGAAGGAGTCAATGTGGACCGTCGAGGTGTGGGGAGGCGGTGATGTAGGTTTGCATCTGCCCCTGTTGTTCCTTTCCTTTTCTCTCCTTGTGTTCGGCTTTGGTTTGCTTTGTTTCTGTCTCTCAAGTTTCATATATCAGCGGGGATGAAAGGTAGAAGGGGGGAACAGTGCCATCCCGCCAGATTGCCCGGTGGCGGAGGTGGTGTTAGGTCCTGTCATACTCTCATTAGAGGGCATACTGTATGAATAAATAACAACAGCATGCTCAATAAAGCTGAGGATAGCTGCAATAGATTACAACGATCCCACGACATGCAGTATATGCGTATGATGTTGTTTGTCTGTCAAGAGGGATACATCATGATACACGTCAAATGATATCTCATGTGTGATATATATAAAAAGGACATTGTATGACAGAAAGGACATCTGCTGAGTGCTTCAAGGTATCTCTGGGATCTTTCAACAATGACACACTAACCTTCAAGGCATCATGTATGGTTAGCATGACACTTCCCAATCACGTTTCAGTCAAAACAGTGTTTTTGCTATTTTCAAATTCTTCAAACCTAACAACCTTGATATAAAAGACGTAGCTGCCTCCATGTGGTCCATAACTTGCAACATCCTACATCTCGCCCAGCTACATGGTCAACACAGGATTTACTGCTCAATGCTGTTGAAAATCCCAGTTCTCCACTCCAAGTGTGTAAATATGGCAAATCGACGAAACATTCCCCACGACATCAACATCGAGGATGTAATGGCAATCGTGGCTAGGAGTCACAGCGGGTCCAAGAGTTGCAGTATTGGGCACTTGACCATCTCAATGGAGCTCTTGGTGGAGAAAAGACGGGAAACCCACTGTGAACGCAACAGAGAGCCAGAGAAAAGGATTGTGGATGATGTGGAGAGTGATACAGCAGTGGCAAGATAACGAGTTCAAGATGATAAAACAGAAATTTTGCATGAGCAGGAAGATGTGACAAATTTTCAAAACTCGCCAACAAGAACCACCAAGCCTCACACCATATCTGAGGGGACATTGAATGCTGGTGGAGACAGTCTGAGCAATCGTACATGTTCCAATGATGTTGAGGATGGGCAAGACGAGCATGATCAAGATGATACAGTGCTGTCGAAGTAGCAGAGCGATGTTGACAGAGCTGGCTGGGTAATGGGCACAAGTTCCAAAATGGTACAACATTGCATGAAGTGTTTTCGGCAGAAGGACATAAGGGTTGACAATCTGACACAATGGGGATGTGGGCACGAGCCCAACAACTGCTGTGAGCGAGATATGGAGTATGGGTGGGCTGAATTCAATGTTCCAGCAGTTGTGAAGCCCCACACAGACATGACTGCACCCACAACATCACTGACAGCTTATGGAAACCATGTGCAAACTCTTGATATCGTCCCCAGACAATCAAACACACTGGAAGTGAAGTCTCAACCGGGAAGTAGCCAAATGCTGCGAGATTTGTGGGCACCACCATTCCACATGCCCATAGGACATCCCCTGGTTAGGATGTTGCCTGATTTGACACAGATGTAGTTTGCGAAGCCTGTTGAACTCTTAAGCTGTCACACATGCAAAGAACATCCCTAGCTAATTACCATATACCAATCGGAATGGGACGACACCATGGTGATGGCTCCTGTTTCCACTCAGAAAAAGTTAGCCAAATCACTATTTTTGACTATTTATCTCAGATCAAAGGACTTTGTGTACCTTTGTTATCACAAGTCAGTAGTGTCTGGATCACAGTGACCAAATGGGGAGGCTTCATTAATCAATGGTGTGTTTGCAACAGTCATATTGGCCATCCGAATGTTTTAGATTCCAAATCAAGTTGATAGACTACCAACAAATGTTATATTGGGTTGCCCATCACTGCAAACAGATCTATTATTACATGGATTTCAGATGTAATTTACTGTCAAACTTTAATTGACTGATGTCATATGACTAATGAATGGAGTAATCAGTTGTAGCCTAAACCCGAATAAATGACAGCTCTGAGGCTGTATTAATCCATGCAGCCAAATACCTAACTCTCAACTGAGACCACTTTCTCATGATCCAGAAATGGACACTTCCTTGCGGTACCACCTAGACATCAAGAAGAATGAGCAGAATACGGCATGGTGAGAATGTCGGGCTATATATATCTCAATCTAGTGGGTGGATATTTATGTCATACATTACCAGCTGACATGGCTGAACTGCATTGGATCTATGTCATTCATCATTCACATGATGTGTTGAGTGGTGGCCCGGCGAGTAACAGGTCTCTAAGCTTTTGGATGCACATCATAATGGTTTCAAAAAGTATATTGGCTACCAAGCACAACTATATGCATTTTGTTTGAAATTGTTCACCACCCAATAACTGTTACTATATTCCGATGATGAGCTCTTTGGGGAGCATCAACAGAGCACCAAAGGTTTACAGTAATACCCATCCAGCGATTGAATGACTGCATACTGTCATCTATTCACAGAGGAAGGATTTGGCACCTCCATAGGTAAACTGGCAAGCAACCTGGTCCTTGCCGTGTCATATAAATGCACATCAACTGAGCGTAAACCATTTCTGAGGTTACATCTTGCATAATTGCTGGGTTGCCATATAACGGCATTTATCCACAATCAGCGTGTGTGCCACCTGTATTGGCAATAATCCAATTGATGATAACGCTGCTACAACGTAATATTCTGGATCAACAGAGTGTCAATGATTTCTGCGCTTCAATCTTGGACAATTGAAATGCTATTGAATGGTTTTAACCTTATATCATCCTATCGGCCGTCTGCAGATGGAAAAGTGATAATAAAGATATGATGTGCGCATGCTAAATATAAGTGTCAAGCCTGCTTCAATGATGTTTGCATCTTCTATCCCGGATAATGAAATGCCTTTACAAGGGTGTTTTACCCGAATGATGGTATTTGCCTCCGTATTACGCGTGAATGCTGTGGATGATGTAGCGACTACTTCCTACAAATGAAAGTCAACAGAAATTCAATGATTTTTGGTCTTGCCTGTTCGATAATCTCCAGGCTGTGGAACCAAGTTACCCCATATTCATTTGATTGGCATCCTTCGTGGGCACAATTGAAGCGTACAATATCGCTACCATGTCCTGAAGATGAATATCTATGGTGAGTTAATGATTTTTGGTATTGCATCATGCATAATCACAGGACATTGAAATGGCGTTAACCCTTTGTCAAACTATTGTACTTCTGTACGGAACCAAATTGGGTCCACACTATTAGATCCGGCTGCTGAGAATGTGCGCAAATGCAGGGTCAACATTGTTTGTGGGGGCTGAGCACGCTGCACAGCAACGAACTGCACTGCGTTGACCATAATGAAAATTTATAGCTGTCAGTGATCAGTGCATGGCCCTTATATTCAACGTCGCAAATATGCTTGCCATGTCTCCCAGGTCTGACTTGGTGTCTTCCTTGTAGCTCTGAAGTGAATATTTCAGAACCAGTATTTTGCATCACTGTAATGTTACACTTGACAGCTATTCAGGTCAAATCATCCAGTTTCCAACGTTCTACCCTGATGCCAGATTCATAATATTGAAATACCTTGTTGCTAGCGGTTATGGTGTCATACAGAAATGAAAGGAACTTGTTTCGTGATATGAACGACCTTACTTTGGAAAGTGTATTTGTTTCTTTGTGGGCTTCTATGATTGTAGACTAGACGCATCATATTACTTCGAATAGTTCAAGACATGCATCATCGACGTGATTGAATCATCACTACAGCAATGACCCGACAGGCAACCCTGCCACCATGTGTATCGTATGTCATGCATTGCATTAACATCCATCACCACGTGGTACCAGGTCAAGAGGGAATCGGTTGTTTGCAAAAGCGCAGATTGCAAAAGCGCAGATTGCAAAAGCGCAGATTGCAAAAGCGCAGATTGCAAAAGCGCAGATTGCAAAAGCGCAGATTGCAAAAGCGCAGATTGCAAAATTAAACAAATTAACTGAGTTGGAAGTTACTGAATTGACTACTTCAACTGTCAATGTAACAGCTTTCACCATACTGAAGATTCAAGGAAGTGGTGGAATTCCAATTGCAAGATTGCAAAAGAAATTCACGTTTGTATTTAGGTTGTATTTATATGTACGGAATTGACAGACAATGCACTCGAAACTGGCAGCGAAGGACTTTCATACTGCAGACTTTATCTATTACACCTGGAATTGCTACCTCATGTTAGGATTTGTTTTGGATCACATTCCATGCAACACGATATCCATACTAGAGCTGTGGTGGTCATACAATGCATTACTAAGATTGTTATTTCTACCATCGGCCAGCACTCTGATGAACATTCGCTGGAGAAAATGCACACTGACAGTGCATGCAATTAAGAAGCAATTGCCATCAAGAAATAAAGTTAGTTTGGCTTTAGACGGGTGGACATCAACAAACAAACTAGGCATAACATCAGTCATTGGGTGCATGATGGAACGAAATTGCACACTGCATGAAGTTCAACTCATTTTCAATGTGATTGAGAGCCAAATCGTTTCTTTTTGACACGCGCATTAACGATGATCGGTCAAGGGTCAACATCGTGGTGCATAGCTAGTGAAACATATGGAGGAATTGTTTAAGTATTTTCTGATTACCGATAGCCGACAACTTGAAATCAGATCTGATAATGCTTCCCCATATTAGTTGATGACTTCAGAATTACAATCAACCTTTGACGCCTAGGGAATCGATTTGTCTCCATTCATAAACCATTTACCATGCATGGCACTCGTCATTCAGCTTGCTGAAGGTGCATTCATGAGCATTTGGGGTCTACTGGGCGGCACAAAGTCTTTGGAAGCCTATCAGCATAATCAGTAATGCAGAGAGAATGAAAATCTTGAGATTTGGAAGAGTCGATGACTTCGAAATGCGGGCAATGCTAGAATCAACAATGTGTCTACTATGATGCCAGGTTTAGCAAAGATGATTGAGAAAGTATGTATATCAAGATATTTTGAAAGTCCTGAAACTGATCTTTGAAAGATACAGAACTCTTGTCGCATTGTGTAGTCTGTAACCAGGACATCAAAATAAGTTCATTACCTGTCAAAAAACGAATGTTCATATTGCGGCACTACCTGGTAGGGATTTGAAGAAGTAGACAGGTTTGACACTGGAGTTGGTTGAACGGGCCTACCACTTATGAGAATTCATCCGTTTGTGGTACCGTAATCCAAAATCTAGTGAGTACTGGCCACACTGTACAACACAGGATGAATTGACTATGGTCAAGTACGTCATGGATGTATTGCGGCGAGTCAGGTGGTGGATGCTGGGGATTGGGAGAGGTATACAATTACTCTCCATCAAGTTCTCACTGCCTACTGTGACATAATCGATCCTATGGATGGCATTATACGAGCTGTCACCAAGAACAGGATTGAATGGAACGAAGAATTAGACTTCACTGGGACGTTTGTGCACCAGATCGAGTCCAAATATTACCCCTCGGTGATTTCCACGACTGGAGTGAGTATGACCTCAGTACATATTCCTCCTTCTTGCAAAATGTTGCGATAATTTCGGATGTGGCACAAGGGAATGGATATTGATCCTGCGGATACGACATCATACAGGACCCAATACTACGAGACATTTCAGAAGCATATAGCGAATACATACTGTGCCAAACATCAATGTTTGCCAGTCACCAAATCTGAAAGGATACCCCCCAACAATTCTTTTCTCTTCTGCAATGGCTTCAAGAGCTGGTCAATCTTGATATAATGCATCTGATTTGTCCAGTGATGATGAAAAATACTTAATACCTAGAAATGTGGCCAAAACAATGTGTGGGTGATGCGACTGCCCATCACTAGTTCTGACAGCAACAAGGCACTATTCGAATTCACCGCCTAAATTAACACACACCTGGTTGCAAACTTATCCAAAACATAATGATTATGACTCAGACACTATATGGATTAGTCATATATGATGGACACCGGATATCACAGACTGGTGGCTACAGCAACAGCAAACACTATCAAAGTTCGGTGATATCTCCGTGGTGGCATGCGACATATTGTCTGACATACCACATCATGTTGTACTCAAGGCCATGTTATTCCTTGGTGGAGACATGGTCGGCTGGTGGCAGTCACACCCCGCAGGCGGGACCCTTCGCAAAATCGTTCTAGTCAGGCTGTTCGCCAGTGCCTATAAAAGGAGAGTCGTCAGCTATAACCCAGTATTGAATACGCAAAATGCTGATGATGACTTGGAAATGCACTGTGAGTCAGAGCAAAAGAAATAGCACAGAATTGGCAACCTCCACAATGGTTTGGAGATGTTGCAGGGCAGCCAGAACCTACGGGTTGCACAGAAAGATGCTCGTCCTTAAACCATATGAATGACCTTTGTAGAATACATATCAGATAGTGATGAGATTGTCAAAGCCTCCCGGACAAACTGTCAAGTTGATGGTGTGGTCGTATTGACATTGTGGGAAACATCGCCCGTGCCACCAGCAATGCCTGTGAGGAAACTCTCTGGATGATGAACTCAGGAATTCAATGTCGGCCGACTCAAACGAATCGACCGCGATCCTGGCAAAAGAGTGCTGGATAGTGGAACAGAAAGTTTTTTGGACTCCAAAGATTGACTTGACTAGAATTAGGACTTGGATAATCCAAATGACTGTGAAGACGACTGGGAAGCTGACAATCAATGTGAGATAGAGCTTGACAATGTCATCAGGCATTCAGAAACCCAACAGGAGTGGGAGATGAGGACTACACCGAATGGCCCAGATTCATTCGGCCACAAGACCATCAAGGAACCAGCCTGAACTGATGCTGATGAATGTCTGCACAATGGCAATCAGAAGCAGTAAGGGGATCAAGGAACCGTAGGACTGCAGGAGTCATTGAATCGGCACCAGGTTGATTACATAGTTTGACCGACAATTTAATTTTGGCACATTGAACTGGACAATATTCAGCAGTCGCCCACAAATATTGGTTAATACACTGAGGTATAATAGACAATGTGAATCATTTTGCTGGGGGTGCAGATTTTAATGGAATGAGAGCGACCAGAGCAAGAAGATCACTGGGCTTGGCTTTGCCAAAGGGCTGAGTCTCTATCAGGTAGTAACACGACCAATAATGCCAAATAACTATCAATGCGATGATTGATGGCGGAAGATGTTGAATGGACAATACATTCAGTTGAGCGTCAACAGAGCATCCAGTATGACGGATCTTGGAGGTACTGTAATTGAAATGCGATGTGGTCACTGCTTTGCATAACTAACATATTGGGTGCCATTTTATGCCCAATTGCGAATAGTACAGTCACTGCCCCATTCTGGAAATTACCAACAAAGGAGTGTCAACGATGTTTGGCTTTGCATCTGGTGTCACCAAAGTGGTACCAAAGTGGCAATTAGTTGCAGCCTTCCATAAATTATGTATTAGCTACCTTGAGTGGCCAAAACAGATGCAACACGCTCTCATCACCATCCTGAAAATGCAAGTCAACACAGTGTCAATGATTTTTGGTCTTGCATCTTGGGCAATCTAACTTGCAACAGATTGCAAATATCCATAAATGAGATATTGCCCGCATTTAGAGCCAGAACCGCGGACATCCCACTCACAGCTTCATCATGAAAATGAACATCCATGGACTGTCAGCGATATTTTGTCATGGATCTTGACAAATCTAACTTGCAATTGGTTGCGAGTATCTATAAACGAGATATTGGCCTCCATTAGAAGGAAAAATACGACCAGCATGCTGGCGGGGTCATTCCGAAAATTATCATCAACGGAGCATCACTGAAATTTGTTCTTGCCTCTTGCTACAACTGCCTTGAGATTGGTTGCAATCATCCATAAATGTGACATTGGCCACCATGGGTGACGAAAACAGTAGAAACAGACACTCTGCCTCATCCTCATAATGAACAGCTTTGGTGTTTTACCAATTGTTGTTCGTGCAACATGGTTGATATAAGTGTCCCATTGTGGCAATAATTCATATAAGATATCCTGCCAGACAATTCAACTGATACATTGCATGAGATATGCATTACCCCAACATGAAAATGAAGATTTATGGAGGGTCAACAATTTTTGATCTCACAGATTGGGGAATCACGGCATTGCACAGATACATGAGCTCATACAAGAACTAATGACAACTTTCTAGGCTAAAATACAATTAATAAATGGAAAAATAATGATTCCAAAATAATCGATATCACAAACTGCAAAACATGCAAAATCATCTCATTGGCTGCTGAATACTGCATTTTGAAAATATACTATTATCAAAGTGCAAAAACAAGAGCATTATATAAATCTTGGGATGGACCTGCTTGGTGACCCACAGCCAACCCACACAATTCAAACAAATTAGGAGATTACCATTCAACCATATCGGAATTGGTTGTTTGCGTGAAAAGGCAATCCAGAGTACCGATCTGGCATCAATTCGCTTTCGACCAGACCCAGACCCTAGGTGACAGTCAGGACCCGTTGCTAGCACTGGATGTAGTTCCCTTTCAATCAACAAGATATTCTACAGCTGGGGTACATCAAGAGCTCAGTGACCGATCTATCTAAGCCCAGAATGGGACACCTGATGGGTTGACCAGGTCATTTATCCACACTTTTCGCAATATTGACCAACATGAGGTGTTAAGTTATATCGTTTACGCAGACATATTTTGTGATAAACATCGCTGGGTGTGAACCATGCAGCCTCTAAACCCTGTCGAGAATGCTACGGCGGAATATGTGGTTGGGCTAATTGCTGAATCTCACTTTTGGATACATCATCTCATGTCTGGTAGGTATTCAACATCTCAGCTACTATCGTAAGGCCAAGAGATCTGGTACAGCTAGACCAGTCTGACATCCACCTTGCCTTCGGTATTGCCAAAATCGCAAAGGCACAGTTTTCGCGCACTGCAATGGAGGAAACACAATAACTAATCAAGGTACCTCATTCTGAAGCCCATGAAAACATCAAACAAGGAGTTCCGTTTCCGGGGTATAAGAAGGAGAAAGTGGCAAAAGAAAGACACCGTGCAATGATATATGAAAATCGAACGGACACCTGCCTTTCTTGCGTAAGTGGTACAACAAAAAATCCTTAGTCGCCCGGGATACACAAAGGCAGGGGTGCACCTTCACCGCACACGGCGCCACCGCAGCCTGGAATGCCACCTGTGCCACCTCGTGACAGTTAGAGAACTCAAAGCATTGAGATACATGTTGCGCCACCAGGATATTTCCATACTCAACAGTCCGACACTAAATTTTTTAATAATGATGCATATGTCAAGGATCACAACCGCGATTCAGATTTTATTCCAGACTTGCTAACTGCTCAAGAACAATCCACCAGTCTGTACACTATGTGCAGAGGGGTAATCCAGCTAATATGCATTTGGGAGACGAAGGCAGCCTTTTGAGCAGACCTCAGAGTGACCACAAGGATTGATTGAAGGTAGAGGAAGTTTTGAGTTGTAACATTATCAAGAATTAGTGGACACTTTAAACTATATTCTAATGTTTATATGCATCATTAAAGAACAATGTAGTGATAAAGTAGAACATACATTAAGTGGATAGCACAGCAGGTAATAGACCATTACTGATATTCGCTGGCAAAGTGAATAGTTGCATATTGCAGATACGCCTGTGGCAAAATGAGCATTAACGGATTGTCAAAGATTTTGTGTCTTGCATCATGCTTATTCAATGTGTGATGTGGCCATTAATGTCTCTGTACAAACTTTTGACTGGTTTTGTACGCTCAAATGCTCAGGATCACTCTGTTGCAGCCTTGAAAATGACTTCGCTTGAGATTGTCCAAGAGGCTGTCATGGGAAGATCGCTTGCTTAATGGCATTTATACGCTACCAACACTACGTGTATAGCTGTCGGTAATCTTTTGCAGCTTAGATTAACCAATATTCAAGACCAGAAGTTATTGTTGTTTGGTTGACGATCATTCTCAAGATGAGGCAGGGAGTATCTAGCTTGTTTTGCTACCTAGCAAGGGCGCCAATACAATGATTATATAAAACAACGACTAATTCACAAATTAAGTACCTGGCATAGAGGAACCAAAAAGATTCATGCTCTGTTGACGTACATTTTGAAGATTGGGCAGGGGATGTATCGCTTTCCAGTTTGATTATAATGGGGGCCAGTACTGTCCTTATGTAAAACCATGACCAAGTCACTATTTACTTACCTGAGTAACAGGATCAAAAATCGGTGATGCTGTGTTGGCTGTGATTTCAAATGATTGTAGCAAGGTGGTCCCCAGTGATATTGCCCTTTAAGGCAGCCAATACTCTCAGTAGGCAGTGTAATGACCATGTCTCTGATCAACCAGCAGACTTGCAAGACCAAAAATCTTGGGGTGTTGGTTGACACTCATGTTCTGAATCTGGCAGGGAGCTTGTCCCTTTTTGTGTTGGCTATATAGGCAGTGTATCTATCTTAAACGAACTTCTGTAACCTATCACCATTCAGCTTGACCATGATTCAAGGTAAAACATTGTTGATGGTCCTTTGACATTCATTTTGAAAATGGGGCAGGAAGCGTGTCGCTATCTACATTGGATTTCTATCTGGCTTTTACCTCACTTATGTACATGTGAATGCAATTGCCACTCAGATTCCGCATGATACAAGACCAAAAACCTTTAGTGCACCATTGACTGTCACTTACAGGATGGGTCAGAGAATGTGTCTCTAGTATTTCTGATCTAACAGCTGGCCAATATGTTAGAAAAGGAGAACAACATACCAAAGTTAACATTTTCCGATTGGCAGTAGGATATCTGAATTCAACCATCAGTAGAAAACTCCAATAACCAGAAATGGTAATTGGAACCGACCCAGCACGCTGCACCAGGTAAATCCCGGGGTTTACTGTGAATTCATCCTGCTTCTATCGGGCACGAAGTGGCCGATATACTGGTTCAGAGGAGATGAAACTAAAACCACATCGCTTCAGTGGGCCAAACCTGGAGGGCCGCTGGGTTACCCGGACAAGTTGCTAACTGTAGCTACATCCACACCTACCTCGTGCTGGTTATAGGCACCAACAATCACTGGTGTATCAAGCTCTTGCTGGCATTCTCCAGGAGGAAATGTGGAATTTGCCCCAGGTGGATTGGTACTCTTGTTGCCTGGATGCTTTCGCATTCCCACTACCTGTGAATACTAACCACTTAGAGGGTCGATTGTAGGCATCATGGTAACAGGAGAACTGTCCATCCATAGCAAGGTTGCAACCCCATCATTAACAGCTCCATGTTAAAATTGATATCTCAATTTGGCAATGTTCAAAACCTTTAGCTCAGTGGGAAATCCTCGGACCATCGGCGTTCATGCGAACAATGCTCCAATCCCCATCTAGAGTCAGCAACGGTTCCAAATTCATGGGTCAGTTCCTAGTCCGGTTCCAACCTGGAACTGAACCTTTGCAACGGGTCTTATGACACAAAAACCCGGACCATTGCAATTGGGCCAGGTTTACCACCAAACATCCGGCATTTTAACTTCACAAGTTTGGCTCCAATGAAGCATCTGAGTTCTGATCGTATCATGGCACAATCAGTAGCTAAATTGTGCAGTTTTATGCGCTCTTTCATCTCCGGCTGTCAGATTTGCATTACGACCAATATTCGTTGAGTCACGATCGAAACCCTGCGTGTTTCGGGTGAAATTTGGTCTTATTTCACAGCGATTCTACGAACATTGGAAGGATCGCAAAACTGACAGCGGGAGGTTACAGAGCGCATGAAACTGCAGAATCTACGTCCTGACAATATCATGATACAATCAGAACTCAAATACTTAATTAGAGCCAACGGTGTAGGAACCTTATTGTTGTAACCGCAGTCCAGTTCCAACGGGGCCACAACCCACGGTTCAATGTCCGGTGCGGGTAACAACCCCGCGAAGAGAGAGCAGTTCAGGCTCCTTGGCAGTTCCTAACCCGGACCTGGTTCTCAGTTCCAGTTCCAATCTGGACTGAAGCCGGGTAACCCGGAAGTGTTCCTAACACTATCCTCATATTACAAAGCTTTGGAAGCGGAGGTTGTGATGTGAAGATGTTATCAATCTCAGAATTGAAGAAGAGGATTCGATTCGTCTGGTATTCATGTCTAATCAATTTGTGAATCATCTTTCCAGTGTCTATAAGCTTCAACAGATGGGATTCTACATCAACAGGATCCACTCCAAATGCATATAATGATGGTTGGAACTTGCAGACATAGCCCTTCTCTGCCATGCAGAAAAACATATATCCTTGACTATTTGGCTTCTTTGTCATTGTTGTAATGTGAGGTGACTTGGCTGTGAAAACAATCATGGGTTCATGAATTGTAACATAAATGCCAGGTACTCGGTAATGCTGCAAGCAAAACAGCTGCTTCTCCACTACAATATCCACCTTTGACTTCCAATACTGTCGGCCTTAAGGAGTTTCAGTTAAGGAATTGTATGGAGAAACATGAAAGAAGCGGCGGATCTCCTGACAGTAAGTCTTGCCATGCTAGGCAGCTGGTGGTAATCCATCATTGGAAAGGCAAACTCCATTGTCCATCCAGTACCAATCCAGAGGAACTCCAATGAAAGCCCAATAAGTTTTGATTGCCAGCCAGAGGCAAAGATCCTGAGCAGTTACTGGCTACCAGGAATGCTGCTGTTCCTTTTCTGGCACAAGAAGCTGCAGCTGAGTATTTGAATTGGTGTTGGTTACAAGCTGCCCAATACTGCAGATGGGAAGAAAGAGATTGAAGAAGTGATTTGGAGTAATGGCACCCAGCTTGGAGAATGAGATAGGCAACCAGATGCATGCTTTGGGAGGAGGAACAACTCATTTCAACAAGTTGAATGTGGGAAGCTTAGGAAGATCTTACAAATATTGAATTGGTTTTTGGAGTGTTTTCTTGCTCAGCATTGCAGCGGCTTGCCAGGTGACCAGCTGTGATCCATCTTATATGCATTATCAGAGCAGCATTAATTAATGTCAAGGCTGAGCGTTGCAGGTGCAGCTTCAGTAGTGAGTGAAGTCACATCAGGTATAATGCTAGGTGGATGCTGCACCCCTGTTGGTAGTGGTAGTAATTGAGAGGAGGTGCACTTTGGACAAGAGTGATTGTCCATGATGCGACACTTGGCACATTGTTTTTTGACATTTTTTGGTGAGCATGGTGGAGAGGAAATTGCAAGTGCTGGGGGTAAGTAATTGACATTAAGGTTCTGAGGTCTGAGGGCTTCTCCGCTCATGGGTATTGTGGTGTGGCACATGGGATGTTGGATGGTGGTTGCTGCTGGGCTGAAGGATGGTACTCTCACAATCTCCAAAGTACTGCTATTTATATGCAACTCAGCACCACAGAACTTGTCACACTGCCATAAGAATTTGTAAATAGAAGCTTCTACTAGTTATCTTTGAATTCATGATATTCTAGGGGGGGTTTAAGTGGGTGGCTGTGTTGTTATAAGCGACAAGGCGCAGCTCACACAAAAGTGGGCCCTTTTGTGGGCCCACTACCAGCGAAGGGATGCAACTATTATAAAAGCGTTTTTGACCGTCTACCAACCGTCAAAATGGTACCCAGATGGTTGAGTAATAGTAATATCAGGATAATAGTCTTACAACCGCGGTTAAAAAACCCACTTTTTGGATGTAGTATATCAGTGCGCTTACCACCAAACTACGAGACCTTACCTATTGCCGTTTTATTAATTTAATATTTGCATCCATAATGTTACAATAAGCATGTGGGTAGATCAATAAGACGACTCATTAGCAATCTTATCTCTAGTCAGAGTCCACGATAACACAACAAACAACACCTACAAATCAACGGATCCAACTCGTAAATACAAATACTCGTCATAAAAAAAACATCCAGCACCGGTCGCCGATTCAACCCCTGAAGTATGCTCAATGCGCTATAATCGATAAAAATGAGTAATGTGAACAGTATATATGAAGTAATACTTTGTAAAAGCACCGACTTGCTGATTGCAAGCAACATCAGATCTATTACTAGGTGTGTAAAGGCCAGTCCAAGGGAGGAGCTCCAGCGCTAGTACTCCTGAGACTGGCCACGGAAGTGCTGGTCCCAGAGACATTTCGAATAGTCAGGATAGCTGTTGGGTTAGACATTCTTCCGGATCCTCCGAATAAAAACCTTTCTACTGAAAATGCAATATTCCGGCTACCAAACCATCCAGAATTTACTACCCGGAAGACAACTGATAGAGCCTGGAACTACAAAGACGCATTTGAATGGGGACAGATCCCCAGGACTAGCGGTAAAGACGACAGTGTCATGAACACAGCTCCATAATTTGTTAGTAACTGGTCCCAGGGAATCCCCGACCATCATCTTTCGGCTTTAGTCAACCCCTGGAACATATCTAACCTGTACAAGCTTGGGTCGGCTACTCTCAGCACTCAGTTAGTCATTTCGGTGGCGTTTATGATAACAATCAGATCTGATGGTTGTCGTAGGCTCGTTCCACTGTGCGAAAGATGAGAGCCGTTCTTTGGGCTCCAAATGTCGTCAAACTCCAGATCAAATGTCGGTGGAAACATTTGTTTGTGATATGGAAACAAATGTGCAGCAATGATCCCCGTAACAGCAGCCTTTATACCAGCCATCTGGCATGACATGATCTCGGTGACGGGTTTTTGTTTGGAGTACTCGGAAGGCATGCCGTAGTAATGAGTTATGTCGTTTTTAAAACTGGATTGCCGGTGCGGGGTTCGCGGTGTTGGTGGCATAATAGAACTTTCCAACGCCAATTGTTGCTGTTGCGCCGAAAATATACTGGTTTGGCTAACTAGCAATTCGTTTGCTCGAGTTTTACGCAAATGACATGCATATCGTCCTGAGCGTAAGGGTCCGAGAGGTCGGCGATGCATTGGTCAGTGTATAGGACACAGAACCTAAACGAGCCCTTTCGCAGAGTTATACCTCCAATTCTGTACGTCGGAATGGCCAACGGCTGGAGTCCACACTATCCTAGACTTGCCACTAATATCCCGAAATTGAGTTCGAATTTGCTATTCAAATTTCTTATGAATTTGTGTCATGTCGGCTCATCCCCATAGTCCCCGGATGGTAAGTGATACAATGTAGTCGAATAGTCACAATTCTCTGTAACGAAATCTAAGGTGAACAGGAGCCGTACAGTTAGCAGTGGTTTGAGTATGATAGGATGCACGAGAGTTAAAGAGAACAGTGGATCCGAAGCTGAATTCGTGGATTGGAGAAGTAGGATTTGATGGTGTCAATGCACAACAAACAGCGGATCCGAAGTTCAAGTGGTCATCAACCTTTGATGTGAAACCCAACAGATTTCAACGTAGCTCCACATATTTCCTAGCCAAGCCCACAAGTTCAATGTTTCAAATAAAATTGAACAATAAATGAAGTGTAGAGAAAAAGAAAGCTGAAATCTCCTATAAAGTTCCTGGTTTCTCTGCATAGTCTGTTTGGGTTGGTGGGTTGGTAATAACTGCTTAATCTAACCAAGAAACGCCAAATCCCATGCATGTAAAAAAACATGCAAAACACAACCCAACCCGCACGCACCGCTATAAAACAGCCCGAAGAAACACTCAGCGCTTAGCGGTAGTAACCAAAAACACATGCCCAGAAACGCCTATTATCAGTGCTCTTCCACCCCCTCGCAAAGCTCACCTCTATCCGACGCCGAGCTTCCAATGCCAACCTGTTCAACCTTGGAACCATACTCCATTCTGTCGATGTCCGAGTCGCAACCGTCGCTGACAATCTCGCTGCCTTCGAGTGGCTCATATTCCTCCCCACAATTATCCCACTCCAGGATCTTACTCACCAGACAATCATCATCGAACCGCTTCACCTCCTTCTGCATCGCCTCCGGTGCATCTGCGTGCCGCCAAACGCTGAAGAAATCGCCATCCTCACTACCCCAGACTTCGTCCTCTATATCGACATACCTCGGGCTCTCAGGGTAGAACCCCCCGGTCGGCTTGGTGAAGATGGTTTTCCAGATATTGTCGTACGAAGGCAGTGCGGCATAATTCGCTTGAGTACTGGCGGTATAGTTAATTTCTTTGAGGTCCTGTAGGTAGAAACTGAGGCGAACAAGCAGCTCGGCGTCAAGCAGCGTTACTGGAGTGGGGGCGTGTCGATACCACTATAACCTGGTCAGATGAAGGAACAAATGCAGAGCGGAGGGATCAAGCTTCGTCATCTTTGTTCATGGAAAGAGTATGTTGATATGCCGCCACCCAAGCTGGACGACTATTCTTCCAGTCTTGATCGCCAGCTTTAAATGCAAGTCGGAATCCAAGAAGAGGATGCGGCTCTGGATCCCAGTCGATTGCAGGAATGGGGATATGGTGAAGTTGTATGACCTCGCTCGCGGTTGCCATCCACTCGCTCGCTTTCCAGGGCCCCTGCCATTCTCTGGAACGTCTGCAATACGAAACGATAGGGTAGAACCTGATCCGCACGCTGTTATGGGGATATCGAGCCACGTCACTGACAAGGGCGTGGCGTGGCCTGGGGCCACCCGGGTACGAAGCTTGGGAGCCGAATGACGATGCGATAATAGATCGTGGGCCGTAGGGGAAATCGAGGTTAGCCATTTCGTACGGAATGCGAATAACTTCTCCAGGTTGAGGGAGAGAGACATTGATATCTGCGAAGCTGATGGCAACCCAAGCGGTTTCGGTGTGTGGGGTCACAGAGGTGGAGGCAACGGCAAGGTTGTCGGTAGCGGCATCAGAATTGGGATTGAGGGCGGGGGTTATAGCTGGGGGAGTCATGACTGGGTGGAGATTGCGAACAGACGCCGAGATGGCAGTGTAGTTATTCAAGGGGACTTCGGGTGTGAGATCGGGAGCAGAAGTGGCAGTGGCGAGGGTCATGGCAGCGCCAGGTTGGGCAGAAGCGGCGACGATCGTGTGGTGGCTCGTCGTTGCGTCAGAGATGTTGAAAGTAGCGGTGTGGTCTATGACTTCATCGAGGTTAAGTCCGGAGGCCGAGGCGGTAGTGGATGGGGTGACCATTGCATGGGAAGTAGTAGTCATGGCGGAGTAGTCCATGGTTGCACCTAGGTCAAGGCCTGAGTCGGGGTTGGTGGTAAATGGGACGTCCGCGACTTGGTCAGAAGCGGGAGTTGCCCCGAGGAGGTTCACGGCCGTGTCAGAGGTAGTAGCGGTCGCGGGGTTATTCATACCACCCTCAAAGTTGAGAACAGAGGCAGTAGTTGTCGCGAGGTGGTTCACGGTTGCGTCGGAGTGGTTGATAGTTGCGTCCAGTTTGCGATCCTTGGCACCGTTCATAAGAGGATCAATCTAGCCGGCCATGCCGGGTAAATAGTGTTGTTAGAGGTGTACGTGACCATCACTCGTACATCCTAGAGCCACTCGAACCCGATTCTGTATACCGGTATACAGTAGTGGTTGTGATAATGGAATTGAGTGACTGCCAGATACTATCAGATAGTATCCACTGTGGGATCTAAAAGATTTGCAAGCACTTCATGGCCTCAGACGCATTACGAGACACCTCGATGCTAAGCACACGGACGGATCTTTGAATTCTAAGACATGGTCTTCTAAACTCCTGTTACAAATGGGAGGCCTTAACTGCGGCAGTGCCACAATAGCTTAGTGCCACAAATCCACATGTGTTACGTTGATGATTATTAGATAAAGGTGAATAGGAGGTGTATAGTAACTTCATACAATTAGAGACTCAAAGCCAGGTTTATAGGGTTAGATGGCTTGTGTGGCGCCAAATGACAGAGCGCAAAAGTTGCCAATGACGGCAGCGACAATATATATCCGAGTACAGAGCCACAATATTCCATACATAGAATTGAATCTCTTTAGCGGTAGCTTTGGATATGACAGCTGGAACGAACAGCGGATCCGGGGCTTAGTTAGTGTCACTCCTACTTCCCCCAAATATCACCTCCAGCACACCGCAATCATCGCATAGTAGGTCACAAGTGCCGTACAATTCTATCATTCCCGATACCCTGTACGGGTTTGGTAATTAGCAACGGAAATTCAAACGAGTACGGCTTAAGAGTTCGACTCAGTTCGCTGACAATCAAGTTAACTTCTTACCGAATGCCGCTCCATATACCCTGATCAGGTATAGCGCATGTGGTTCCACCGCTACCGCAACGCTCCCGCACCTGTTAGTAAGAAATTTTACAAAATCCGCCTGAAATGGGCATTCCAGTCCTGTTATATACTTGTTTCTATAACTTAGTAGGCTTGTTGAGCTCTTGTAAACTGTGACCCGTAGTCAGGGCGCATTTAATCGTAAGTGGGGTCTATAGCGCCTCCAAAATTATGATGCTCTGCCTTCTAGTTTGTTATACGGCGTTGCTACATGCCAGCGAAAAGGATAGCCGGCTGAGAGACTACCTGCATTCTGCGGCTGAGGCACGAGAAAAGAGTTATCTGCGATCTGATTAAATTCTGATCTAATCTTGTCTTATCGGTACAATCTCCATCTTCTTGGCATTCATTGTTATCGCTACCTCATCGTACTTATCCGTCAGATAACACCAACCTACGAAACCTCGGCCAACTATAAGCTTATGAGCAAAGAGTTCTGGGCTCGACGGAAGGCCAAAACCCTTGCTAAATCTACTCGGTGATCTAATCAATGGAGCATGCTGAACGACTCTGCTGATGTGAATCCGCAGATCTGCTTAACTAGACATGAACGAATCAACTTAGGCTGTATGCGCATTGCTGTAGTCAGATATCGATAATCTCCATCTTGTTCCTATCGATTTCCTGTTATCATGTCATAGATAATCGCATCTTATCTTATCGGTGGACTCCCCTTTCGAACCAACGATAGTAGAATCCATGTTTTTCGTTTGGTATGTTACCGATTTCAGAAATCTCGTTAAGCCAATATTGTCGCTTCAACCTTTCTGTGTTTTATGTACTCCGCTGTGAATTCACTTAGTATTAACCCCACCTACTCGAGCACATTATAGCTTTAAATAAAGCAGCAACCCCGACCAGCACAGCTTTTATCATGTCCGCTGCGTGTACTTTGAGGTTGGGATTGGCGGGTATGGAAAGTCCTGTCTGACGCAGCCATACCAAGATTTCCACGGAAAATAATGCGCGCTTATGAGGCTTGAGATTACAACAATATCTGATGAGGGTTTGATTTCTGGATAACAATTAGTGCAGCCAGTGTCGAAGTGACGCTAGCAAAAGTTGTGTACATATAGTTGCACCTGATCCACTTGCTCATTGGCACGGAAGTTGGCAGGGATTGCCAATGCCATTATCGTATCATGCACAAAACTTTTGCACCCTTTCGAAGTTCCATATTTGCTTTTTTCAGCGGAACCTTTATGTGCAACGTCAGCCTGAGATGGGAATATTCTCCCATGTTGTGTAGTTTACACCACAAAAGTCCCCTTTGTGGTCTAATTCACACTGTGCCACACCAATACTTTGTACCCTAGGGTTAGCAGTACCCTACGGCGAGCGATGGACGATTCATAACAACTATACATAGAACGAGCCCTGATGATACCGACACTACGAGTCCCGAAAAGGGAGGTTGAGATATTGGCCATAAGTTATCGGGAGAACAACTCAGCTACGACGCAACTCTTTGCTGAAAAAAGGAAAGTCACTGCCGTTACTGCAATGGTGCTCCCACTTCGGTGGCCGGTCGTAACTCTGGTTCGATCGGGTGGAGCGTACTGAGTTCGACAAAAGACACCGTTTATCCACTGCTCTGCTGTGCCCACCACACTCGATTCCAGACGCAGAACCAACCAGTCTTCCGAGGTGAAGAGTAGAGACTTAAGGTGTGTAGTATCCTTTCATTACAGTTTTCCTCGATTCCTACACGTCCTCTCATCTAAGCTTTCATTTTTCAGTCTACTTCTTCACCCCCGAACATGCTGCTAGTAATGACAAGAGACAATGTAGCGGAAAACTAACTTCACCAGCCCTCCTGCGATAGCGGATAAGTGCAATTCTCCTGGCACTAGCAACATAATGATACCGGCCGTTGTTTTCTAATACACGCTAAACAGTGAGGTTAATATCACACATCGTGACCCCCAATGATACTACCTAAAATCACAAAGCAAATACGTTTCAGTTGATCCATCTCATCTCTTGTTAGGGTGTGGCTGCCACATTCTCAAATCCAATCAATTTTCTACCTCTGGATCCCACTATATGCAGGGCCTATGACCGCGCCGTTAGCAAAATCGTTTGGTAACGAGAGCCAAGTAAAGAGCAAACCATTTCTGTGGATGATGGGATCTACAACGCGATGTCAGGTTTGTGGTATTTCAGGCCTGGTCACTGAGGTCAGGGAGACTTACTAACTATCAAACTCTGAAGGAGCACTTGCTTTTCTTTCAAGGTAAGAAATCCACAACACGAATAATGGCCGAAGCCCTCAAAAACATCCCCCATTCCACCGAAAACCACGACATCGGTGCTTCTATGAGCCATTCCAGAGGCAATGGTGAGCAATCCCTCTGCCAAACCGGCGGCAACAACGCAGTATTTTCCGGCAGAGTCAGCAGGCATTCTTCCGTCCACAGCATGACAGATCATTATACACTCCGCAATCTTAAAGGCTGCAGAGAGGAGACCCATCCCAACAATGCACTTTTGGGAATGATTATCGAATTCCGCGGGGTTGTCTCCAAGAAAGTACAGGCCGATGTGAGTGGCTAGCTTACAAGCCACAGCGAATGCCGTAAAACACTTAATTGAGCGCGGCTTTGCAACTCCACCAGGATAGGATTCCTGCGTCGCGAAAACAAGGGAGACGCTCAAGCTAGCGAAGATTATGCACGCTAGTAACTGTCTATGGTACAGCTTGCGGAGATATGGGATACAAAACCCATACCAAATAGTAGACTTATAGTCAGAGTCTTTACGGTTTTCCGCTTCCTGTAAGAAGTGCAGGGCAGTGGTTCGACAAGCTTCACTGATATACTCCGTCAGACATCGTTCGTGAATCCTGTTAAGTGGTTGGATTACAAGGAACTAATGCTACCAGTTCTCCTGTATGATTGAAACGCATCGAATGCTTGCTTCCAAGCAACGTTTAGCGGTCGGTAGTGACCAAAAGCCGCCATAGAAGTTTCGAAGTCTCTCCTCAATCCGCCATCAACTTTCATGGGAGACGGCATCCAAGCCGCACGTTGCAATAAAGCGTTAGGCATTGATGTTTCGGTGAAGCGGTTGATGCTAACGTTGTTGTAGTGCTAGAGGAAGGTGTCGGAGGTACAACACAGAAGCTTCAATACAAGCTGTTAAGCATCCAAGTGCTGAAGTAAGTACCAAGATGACCACTAGGTACGGAAGTACGGAAGCACACAGTAAGTGTGCACAAGCGAGTCCAAACCAGTCATTCCTCATTTCAATCACTCCAGCACAGAATACATGACTATGACTGCATCGAATATCGATGCGAATCTTTACAAACTTCATGATATGCAGTCTATTGTGATTGTAACTACATATGGATCCTCTCGCGATCGCGGGCGCTCGCAGTCTGTTTCAAGTTCACCAGCCCGCACAACGATAGAATCTAAGTCCTCCGCCGGCGCAGCACACTCGCCTCACTCGAGGTATCCTCGAGGCTAGCCCCGCTATCCTGTAATTCCTTGATAAACCTCAATACCTCGTCAGTAACCATCTCAGCCTGCGCAACAATCTCCTTTAACTCATGGCAATCATTAACGCTTTCCCGGTTTCTCCATTTCTGCAGAATACGATATCCTTCCGGTCTCAGCGTAGGAGATGCAATGCAACGTGGCATCAAGCACAAGAAACCGACCTCATCGTACAAACCCCCAATACCGGATTGCTCGCGGCTGACGATCGACATTGCACTCTCGAGCCGCTTCATGACATCTGCCTCATGTCTGAGATAGTGTCGAGCGGAGCTGGCAGCGGGCGAATCATGTTGTTCCAGGTACCTGCGTACATCGTGGAACTGTGTCTTCAGTTTATAGTGGGGCGGGTTTTCGATGATAAACTGGCGACCTGGAAAGCAAGCCTGTACCAATCTGGGGCCTGACAGTGCTACGCAGCAGTAAAGATCGTCGAGGGCATCGTAGACTTTCCCGCATATGGTATATGCTTTCAGGATATCGTGCCGCGAGATTTCCGGAGAGAGCGCGCTCATGAATCGGTGGCTGGGAGCATTAGTGTTTGGGTGTTGAGGTGGGGAGAAACGTATGTTTACCAAAACCCCTCTTCACTTGACATTTTGCCCAAGTACAATGGCACACGGTTGGATGATAACTGACGTTCAAGAGTGGGTTATGAGGTGCACACTGAACAGTAGCGGGGTCCTCGTTGCAGCGGAAAGAAGGCTCAATGCAGAGAGTAGTTGAACTGACTAAAGTTTATTTACCCTGTGTGACATCGCCAAGTATATCACGTAATGTGGGGCAATCCGAGGTGAAGTCTATTCTCAGTTGCTTTGCAAGTTTTCAATCGTCGTGCGGCTCCCATCGCCGACATTTTATTGCAACGACGAAATTCAGATGTCACAGGTATCCAGAGCTTGGGGTACGTATCATTTACACCTATTTTGAAGTCTGTCCTTCAGCAAAAGGTACGGTCATCTCTTTATTCCCTCAGTTACATCTGTCATCGGCACATATAGTCCGGAGGTTATTAAGGGTGGTCTTGTGATCAGATACATATAATACCGTGCAATTTTTGATACTCCGCGGTTTACCACCTCCATCATCACCGCCTCTCTCCCGAATCCCACTGCCTGATATCTCTACATTTTAGACTTCGTTACAGCCTCCAAACTGAGTTTTGCAAAAGGGCTAATCACCATTTAGCTCAAATATTGATCCAATTGCATCAATTATCACTCATCTGTATTCAGTTAGCCTTGTTAGGATATGGGGAGAACCGCGTGCATAGACTATGGTACAGAGAAAGAGATGAGAGAGAATCTAGATATATACAGGAGGCATCGGCCCCTGCAGCAGGACCGTGTATCAGACCTGTAACAAACCTGGGTACTGTACCTAAAAATCGTCAATCTAGCCCCGTCTGTGCTTGTGAACGGCCATTTTGAGGCTGCACTCCACATTATCTGTCACCACAATACTTTATGCCACACAATAAGTTCCGGTTTTTGTCTTGCCCCGGTTCAACTTCTTCTCTTCCACTTCGCTACAAAATCGCGCATTCTTTTCCAGCACACATTCTGCAGAATTACCGTTTCCATATGTATCACAGATAGTTCATAGCTCCTAACTACCAAGTCTACTCACTAGCAATATGCCAGAATCTGGTCGTAGAGTGGATCCAATAATTTTATTTTCAGTCCGATATGGATACCCTGTAAAATTTTTTGTACCTGAGGATTATTTAGGTATAATCGGCAAAAGAATGGGTTTTCCTGCAGTCAAGAGGGTTATCTGGAATAAAAATCGATCGAACTATCATTTCTGTCTGCCTGGCGTTTGGATGCTTGTCTAAGGAGAATGTAAGATCTTAATTTTATAACGCTCAGCGCTCCTATCGAAGTATAAGGTACTACATTCAAATGTATCTTTGAATCGATTCAAGTCGGACATTTTATTGCATTCCCGGTTATTGTTTTAAAATATTCATATATCAAGGCAAAGTCCTCCAAACAACATTGAAATTACGCCAGTTATTATTACAGGATTAAGGTTCAGCACGATCCACTATAACCTGAATCGATATTATTACCGGTGTGGTCAGATGTCATCCTAGCTTGAGATATTCTGACGGAATGCAGGCCAATAATCGCGAACTGAGTTAAAGTAGCGACATAATTGACAAAAAAGCAGAATAGCGAAGAATGTGAACGCTAGAAACTGTTTTCGGAGAAACCTGTGACAAAGAGATCCATTACGCATCATATCGAGGGCGGTGGGCTCGCATCAAGTGGGGGAACTAGAGACTTTGAATAAGAGTGCTCAGTCATATCGTCAGTCGTTGCATTCATTGCATTGTCCTCACTTTCCGTGTCGAACTAACCCCTTAAATAAGAGCGCTATAGTGAGGACTTCGGAGTTATCCCATTATTTCCTATTGACCAGTTATGTTGCACCAGGATCCCCATATGTTTGGGAATGGTCGTAGAGATGCAATTTGTTTCATTTCTAGTGCCATCACTCGGTCATACATTATCACCGCTTTTAAAACAATATTGCACTGACAGATGACACGAACATCATCGGAAGGGAGTTGGAAAGCAGGTGGGATGGGAATTGAGGATTCAAGTTCCGGTTTCAATATTGCATGATGAAGAGAAAAACACACACGCTATAATGGAATTTGGGCTGTTACAGATGTGGATAGGACAGTTGGAGCGGAGAAGGCGGATAGCTCAGATAAAGGAGCGAGGAGTAGAGTTCGGTAAATTTTTATGGGGTGAAAAGTTAGGGAAACTCGGGGATGAGGGTAGAGGATGAAGAGTCACGGATTTACTTGTTTCTTTTGTTAGGGTCAAGGAGTGATGAGGATAGTTTAGGAAGATGTATGCTATGGCCGCAAGCGGCCGAATACAATATGGCTACAAAAAATAAAAATGGCACGATCGTCATCCGTCATATCTCGCATATCATCAAAATTGATTATCGACCAACTGCGGGGCCCATATGGTAAGCAATCGTCGAGGTAAACCAGAATGATGAAAGTAAACGAATTGCTGGCTTTAGTTAACGACGAAAGTACCTTCTGCCTTATTTATTAGACTACTAAGTAGAGTTTAATGTATGAGACTGTATGTAGAAAGTAGATTATCGTCCTGCTACGGTACTTAAATCTGACGATCCAGGGGATGCTTTACATGATATTGAGATTCAGACATTCGTTCTGAATGCCGTGTTTCCAATTCACAGACAGGCTGCGGATGCCTTAGTGGGAAACCACCATATGACTCATTCAACTGAATATAATTGCTAGGACGGACTAGCTGGATGTATCCGCTAATAGATAGTCTTAGAAGGGATTCGTTACTTGTGGTTCCGCCGATTCGCAAGGACAGGTTTCCTGGGTTTTGTCTCCATAATTTGAGAGGAGGATCGATTCCACTGGGGGATTTAAATGGATTCCGGATAAATATTGGTTATTGGCTCTGGTCTGATCTAATGCTATAATTTCAATTCTGAGCCTAGCAGCAGGTATCCTAAGAACATTTCCCTGCGGCTAAGGAAATGGGCCTTGATTTTGATCCGGTGGATGAGTAACAGTCCTAAAAAGGAGACATCCGGAAATACCGATTTTAGATATTGTAATCCTAAGGCTTGAAAATTTGTGCTGTTGCATATACGATATGTATGTAGATACCCTGACCTACCGTGTGCGTGAATGCTGTCTATAGATGTTCATAGCTTCTTACATGGATATACCCATGAGCTAAGACGAGCTCTCCTTACAGAATACAATCAACTATCTTTGTATCTAAGTAACGTGTGCCTCGTTCAGATCGAGTGACTTCCGGTAATTGGTTATCGAGAATGAACGAGTACTAGGACAGTGACCGAGATATCGACAAGATATGGCTCCGCTGCTTGGGACACCGAAGTATTAGGCGCCGGATACTGTTAATGCGCGGGATTCCTTGTGCATACCTAGATGCTAACTAGTTCTTATTTTGTCTAATCGGTAGATTACTCTAGACAGGGGCAACGTCAAGCAGAACAAAAGTTACCGCAAAGTCCTCACTTCTGCTAGGGCATATATGAATATCAGGCAACAGATACATCATACCCGGCTAGTTAAATTATGGGATTTCACCCTGCGCATAGAGTACTATTAGCAGCCGGTACATGTAAAGCATGGATTAACTCTTACCTACGAATGCAGCTCATACCGGTAATATATACCCTGCTTTTCAGCAATAATATACATACTCGTTTCAGGTAACATCTGCTTGGGCCCTACAGTCCCCCAGATCGGGCCCTAGGGATTTCACATTCGGCCCGGGACGCCCTAGGGAGTACCTGAAGCGGTGCCAAGCCAGGTCATCGAACCGTTAGAACCCTGTAGTCACTACGGTTATCGCCGATTGCTTCTGTATCTCTGAATGTTGTACCCTACCACCTGTACTTACCAGCGCGCGTGCTGCAGAATAAAAAAACTACAGAAAGTGGAACGAGTTAATGATCCTGCTTATGTTCAGGGTCCACGCTTACCGGTATTCCTGCAGCTCAACTTGACTGCCGACGAAATCCAGGTAACAATTGAAGCTGCATGTCACCTGGTAGTTTTATACTCATAAGTGCTACTGCGCGCTTAGCTGGATGGAGTACTACTGGGTAGTATATTTAGCGTCACTGCAATTACACACTACTAGGTATGAGGGTTATACTAATAACTGGTGGTAGATAATAGCCGTAGGTGAGCTGCTGGACACAGTTTAGTGTCTATTTTGTACCTGCATTCGCTCTTACACCTCCTGGAACGTGTACTTCCATCAAACGTCCCCATGAATCTCCTCCGAAGTGTTTTCCCACTCTATACAACTCAGCATCGAGGATGTTCAAAATCTGGCAATATTCATCAGCGCCCACACATCCGAAACAAAGAGAGCCATCGGCCGATAGAGAAAAGCTTGAGCATTGGGTTGTGCAAACCCAACCCAGATACCTGGATGAGCGGACTCGTCTCACACCCATGCATGCTATATTACGGTCTAATTTTCGTACCGGATAGGACGTGCGAATCTCACGTGGGAGACGACAGAGGAGATATATCATCCATGTGAGTGTACCCCTAGCCTGAACTAGAGGGATTTGCTCTAAGACTAGTTGTTGCATATCTGGTGGCAAGTGACACAGAGTGGCGAAGCATTAACGTTTTCCTCGATGATTCTCTGTATATATGTCGAGTCTTTCTCCATCTCTCTTCTTACTGTATTATAGAATCTACGCACATGGTTCTCCCCTAGGTACTATTGCAACACTAGTTGCATGTATATATAGAGCTGACTGCTAGCGGGGCTGGTAGTAAGGGGCACACTTCTTTCTCATATATAACTCGCGTCTCTCTCCTTCTCTCTTCTCTTTGTATCTAAGTCTATACACGCACACGGTTCTCCCCATACTTCAACACTAGTTATTGCATGATAGGTCTCTGCCATCTTATGGCCGGAGATAACTCTCTTATGGCCGTAGGTGGGTCTCGTATGGCCGGAGGTGAGTCTCGTATGACCGGAGATTGCTGTCGGCCTGAAGGGTCTATACATAGATGCGTACGCACGCATTCACATTTGTACTCTCATATATATATGGCCTTGTGGCTCTCTTAGATAATATACAATCAAGCTTCTCTAGCATCACTATTTCAACACTAGTTGCCCTACATCAGTCGAGTGATTCTGGATGTAATCAGATCATGCAGTTCGGGTTATGCAATGAATCAGGTAAACTCTCACCTTTCACATCGTCGGGCATCATAAACATTGTGTTCGACGCGACACCCGAAACTCTGAGGGCAGTCGAAAACAGATCCCGCATTGTCGGACCGCTCACGGAGGTCATTAGGTTGAGATCGTTCTTAATCGAGCTCACGACGAAGAACTTCCAGCTCTGGATCCACATCCTGGATGACGAAATTGGAATCACGTTTCACCTAGAGTCTTTAATTAGCGGCATTTTATGTCCCGCTGGAATGTTACCCAGTATCTCATCAAAGATATAGGTGAACGCGCCGTGATGTTTTCTCTACCGATGACGAGGTTGGGGACTGATTAGGGTGTTGCATGTTTAGTCTGATGGAGACAGTTACCGTCGGTGAGAGTTGTCTTGCTGTACCCGCTTATCAACGGCTCGCAGTTTTCTATTATGAGAGGGTGATTGCTGAGTGCACGTGAGTATTAGAACTCTCTTAAGTAAATCCTAGTGCAATAATCTTGACTCCACACGACACTTGTCCCATCGTATCTCCAGATCTACTTAGATATAAAGTGATAAAGCTCCATTAGCCATTAACAGATTGTATTGATTGGGTCTAATTTCAGTCTTATCCAAATCTAATTTTGATATGATCGCTGATGATCATATCTTACCCGTACGATGTTATCTGCGTTTTACCCACCGCAAAATCCGCTGTTTAGTGTCCAGTGAGGATTGAGGGTCTCGTTACCTAAACCGATAACTTGAGTGTCGGCCCGAAACCTGTTGGTGTGACCTGTTGGTGATGCTTAGGATCTGTTGATCCGAGCACATCCAATCTGGAGTACCAATGCCAAGCGCCAAGCGCCAATCTATCTGATCTAATCTGAACCACATCATGGCCCATCGCTTCGAATAAGTGTCAAAAAAGAAGTGCCATCTCGTCCGTTACAAATAATTTGCAGCTGTTCTCAGGAAATTACATCACCAAATTTTGCTAAACAAAGCCCGTCGCACATTTGCTCGGTAGAGTGTACCATCTTTTGCACTCCACAGAATATTGCAACGGGAGAATATTCCGTATCGCAACTTGAATTGCGCGGTCAGGACTATGTGTAGGGTTGTATGAATTGCAATTACATAGTCAAGATATATGGCAGGGTGAAATTTTAGTTGCCAGCTCTCTCGAGCTTATCGCAAGCATATTTTTCCCATCTGAGACTAAAATAATACTCACAGTCGTTCGCATGAGAGTCAGACTGGAGAGAATTAAGTTTGTACCCTACCGTAGCTTACCTACAGCGGTGGATGAGGCGGCAGTCCCTAGTTGCTACCGCCCGACCACTGCAATATTGTTCATTTCCGTGACAGGCTAGTTATAGCTCAGCGGCGGATTCTGTGAGGTTATATGGTTTGGTAGACAGTCATAATCCATATGAAGGTAGAACACTCGGATTGTCCATGGCGTGGATATGCCGAATTACTAGCTGGGATCATAGGCGGGCTTCGAACATGGGTATTTTCCAGAACCATCCGCAGAGCCGCATGCGAAGCTAGCAGTTAAGGTGGCGCTAGCAAACGTTGTGTGCATATTGTGTAAGCTTATTGGCTCGGGCTCGCAATCTGCTCTGTAGAACGCTGGAATCATTGCTTTCTTCTTGTCTATAATCTAAAATTCGCTATGTGGTTGCATATATTCCATGCGCGAAACTTTTGCGCTCACTGGAAGCGCTACATCCCGCTGCTTCCCGACGCAACCTAAGGAACAAAACCAGTGCGACGTCAGCCGTACACGCAATGTTCCTTCAAGCGTAAAGTTATTTAATCCACAGCGATCTCGTTCTGTCTGATTATTTGAACCTTTTTATCTCCACACTCAACGACTTACTGATTGAATTACCCACACACTCGCACCCGGGGTATGGAACCACCTTCCCGCCCTCCAATCTCACAAGATGGAATCAGTTCCGAACTTTGGGATACTCACAAGAAGACCATGGCATGGCTGTTTATGCCAAATGGCCGCAACCTGAAACTTTCAGAGGTAGCAACAATTATGGAGCAAGAATATCACTTTCGTGCAACGTGAGTTTGAGAGGCTTCCCCACAACCCTTGCGCTGCATCCTACTTGAGTTAACTGACATGTTATGTATGTCTGTTCGGAACTAGCACGGCGCAATATAAAACTAAATTCACGGCTTGGAAATTTCAGAAAAATATTCCGAAAGAAAAAACATTACCCATATTAAAAAAGCAAGATCAACGTTGGTCAGAAGGGAAGGAAACATATTTCATGTTCAAAGGCCAGCCAATCAACCACAAGCTAGATCGCGCGCGGAAGCGATTCGAAACAGAATTAGCCGCTTACACCCTGTCACCTACTTACTGCATGTAAGTTGTTCGAATTCGAACAAATCTATTTGACTGAAAAGGTTATAGCTACGCCGTCAGATGTCGACTATGGAACACCACCTTCGGCGCTATCAGATCCTGGTGTTAACTCGCCCTGTCCTAGTACGTCGTTAATTGATGCGGTAATGTCAACGACCGACCCAGGAAGCAATACAGTGCCAGTTTTTTCGCCAGCATCACCGGTTGATGTTAACCCGGTCCGTTCCATCTCTTCAGCCATTATTTCGGTTGTGATCCCGAAAACCATGGGAGATAACTTAATGCAAACCCTTGATTATGATATGAACTCCAACCATTTCGTCACCCCGTCCGTCAAGCCTATCCGTAACAGCTCACCATCCTCGGAGAGGCATGTGATTCATATCCAACAGGCGCAACCACAGTCTTTGACACCCGAAACCACACCCGTACAAAGCTCTACCGAATATGAACCATTCCACGAACACAGCAGTGACTTCTCCATCGGAGATAAGGCTCTTCAAATGGAGGCCAATGCCCCATCCGAATATTCAGCCAGACGGGGCTCTATAGATAATGAACGGATGCCATATCTAGAGGAAGGTGCCATGCCTTTGGTGCAGAAGTCATTCCAGAATACTACTTCTAACGTAACCATGCAACATCTACCCGACGATTTGAAACGATGTACCCCCGAGGTCACATATTTGTACGTGAGGCGGCCTGTTCTGGTTTCTCCAAAACTCGTTGGGACGGAAAGAAAAGCAATGGATATGTTTTTATATAATGCAAAGCAGATTGTCGAAAACATTACTCCAGCAGGTAAGTAGCACTTCTCCTGGAGTGGCTATCATGCTGATTTATCTCACAACGTTAGAGTTTAGCGAAGCTCTGGTCCTCATCCACCAGCTAGACTGCAGCATACTTGCTAGCAAACTAGCGTGTTCCTATATTGCAATCTCCGTTGGGTCTTTCACACAACGGTTGTCCGCATACAGCGACAAATTGCGAAGTATGAAGTCCCAAGTAATTAAGGGAGTAACCGTAAACTCTCAGGGTGCCGTGATCGAGATTGCAACATTCAAAATCTCTTTTGAGCAATTGGGGCGAGATCACAAAGAGTCAACTCGTATTCTAGGGCTGTGTGCCTTCCTGCATAACGAGGATATCCCGAATGAACTAATCCGGCGAGGGCTAAGTCTTGATGGTAAGTAACTGGTGCCCAATTTTCAGTTACAATACAATTGATAACATTGAATGCATTAGATGCGGAAGTCCAGCAGATGATTGGTGCAATAAGTTCCTATTCCCTGATCGAGCGCCAGCCTACCAACAATACATTCACAATACCCTCAACCATACACTCGTGGTTGAGAGAATCTCGAGATGATACGCAACTAGAAGACAGATTATGGGATGCATTCAGGCTCATCAGCAAATCCGTTTCTAAAGAACCGCAGGTTTCGGAAGACTTCACCTTCGAAAGAAGGATACTTATTCATCTTCATGCATGTTGGAAGAACATCCACGATCACTTTCGGCCACAAGACCTTAAGCATTACCCCAACACGCTACCGATATACCATGCGGCATGTCTTTTATCTCGACAGGGAATGTGGACCGATGGTAAAGATATATTTTGGCGTATTATGGCTGTCTCAAAGAGGTTGCTTGGCCTAGACCATCCCAGTGTTCGAAACGGGCCGGGCCGGCCTGCGGGCTTTATATCAATCCTGGCCGGCCGCCCTTAGCGCGGGCTTTTCAGGAGAGAAGCCTGGACGGCCCGGTAGCCTTGCGGGCCGAGTGATTTGTTGTGATTCACGCCCGCGGGTGGCACACACATTGAAAATGTCATAGAGCCATGGTATCATTACTGGCTATGCTATAAATTGGAGACGTCAAACACATACTAAAGGAGAATACATG
>Ga0307515_10001355_pt1 | contig 55476 bp, 60 predicted proteins | sample 17_EM_MG_FD_194513 | JGI IMG/M metagenome (GOLD analysis project Ga0307515, IMG submission 194513) | Populus trichocarpa ectomycorrhiza microbial communities from riparian zone in the Pacific Northwest, United States - 17_EM | ecosystem: Host-associated > Plants > Roots > Unclassified | place...
GAAACTAACCATATTTGGAATACCTCCAGCTATAATCAACAAATAACTGTATATCTTTAATAATATTTCCTATTTGAGTTAGTTTGTTTTTAATTTGTCATTTGTACATACTAATGACAAGTTTCATGTGATGACTCAGCAAAGTATTCTACGTTCATTACATTTTTCAAAAATAAAAGTAGCTGACTTTAAGCAATTAAGAAATGTATCCAACTAGGCTATACCTATTTTGGAACACTATACCAAGTTTGGAAATCCCGTCAAATTTTGGATCTCATATTACTGAGTATCATTCATATTACCCAACCTGACAAAATTGACTAAAGGCAAACTTGAGTTTCAAAAACCTCCAAAATGCTTATAATGCTCAGAATACTTTTTTCACTTTTTGCTGATGTGTAAAGTATTTGAGATATAGTCAGAAAAGGCATGTACAAATAGAATAGTCAGAGGAGTGATGCATATAATCAAATCTTGCCAATGGTATCTACACATAATTAACAAAGAATAAAAGGCTTTAAGATCTGGACTGGAAGATGGGATTAAGAAATTGACAACCATACAGTATCAATGGTCATTATTGGTATCAAAACTTACCATCAACTACCAACATACCAATGGCCCTGTGCTATGGAACTTGTTCAGGGCATTCAGTAGCTTTCATGTAGATGAATATATCTACAGTCCCAACTATGTAATTTGGCACGATGAATGAATACGTGGGGGCTGTAGATTGACTACTTTCAACACTACTCATAAATAGTGGAGCCAAAGATGCAGGCCATTTCTCAGATGATATATTCATTTCAGAAGCTAAATAGAGAATCGGTTGAATGTCTCTATAAAGTCACCAGCAGTGGGTAGTTTACATTTCTGCAGCTACAGACTAAGTAATCTGAGTTTCTTGGTAGAGATGTTTGCTGGATATAATATCTGCTTCTGGTGCCACATACTGAAAAGTCTAATCAGCAAACCAGAGGTATCTACTGTGGGTATTTCAAGGGTTTGCTGCTGCATGATGGGCAGTGTGATTCTCTTCGAAGAGATGCTGGCTGTGAAAATATTCTGGTTACACTGTAGATTGCTATACTGTCTGATCATCACTACATATATATTTGCGGTGGGCAATGCTTTCCCCATCCGAAGTCAACTACTGGACACTATTATCTTGATTGCAGTATGCTAACTCAGCGCATTGTTTATCTCCACAGGTTAACAATTCTAGTCTCAGAGAGGTGTATTTCTGCTAAATGTTTCATCACAATATTCCCCACCATTTGTTTATTCGAATATGGCAATCTGATGGCTTCCATGCCGATATGACATGTCCACATATAGTCCTTCATTGAAGTCAATGCTGTGTTGCGAATTCACGGTCATGTATTCAGAATTGTGTATTCTACAAAACAACTTTGAAATGTTTTCATGTTTGCCATTTGTAAAGAGTGTCAATCGTGGGTGAAATCAGTCATAGGGTTGTTGAAATCTGTATGTAAATTTATAGTTATAGTATTCAATTTCTTGTAGGATATGGAGATGAGCTGATATAATGTTGGACTGCTAATAACAGAGTAAGTAGATTGTCCACATTCAAACAATGAGTTAATTTTCACTTTTGGTACTATTCATTATTACTTCGAGCAATGTTTGTTTGCTGTTTGTCTGAATGCAGACTGGGTAAATAGTATCACCTAATGTATATTACTCAATTAGAGACATCATAACAGTTTGATTTAGTTGAAATATTTCTTAATGCAATAGTCTTATCTATGAAACTGTGACAGATTTAAGAGTAAGCCTGTTAGTAGCTGTTGAAGTTGTGCTTAGAACTGATAATGCAGGAAGACTTCTAGATGTAATCATAGATATCCCTTATGGCTTACTTGTGGACTATCTAAGTAGTATACTTGAACACAGCCTTCCTTGCATTCGCACAGCAATTTGTATTGCTCATTGAAGTTCCGTTAAGGAAGATATGCCATATTTGCTATTGATTTGTTTTCATACAAGAGTGCAGGATGACATTAAACTTCAGAAGCACAATCTGCCTCCGAACGAAGTTGTATATTTGTACAATTCAATACACTAGATTGGTAATTGCAATAAATAAAATGTAGAAATGTAACGAGCTTCAGCTTCATAGTGTAAGTTGTTATGGACAAGACTCTATTGTATTGTAGTGGCTAACTAGTTGTATCAAAGTGTAATTAACATAGGAAATGAGAGCTTGTTGATTATTGGGGTTCTGCTGTACGCATGGAGTAATACTTTAAAGTAAATAATACACATTAGAATGGCAGAGGCACCAACAGTGGAAGCATTGGAACAGAGCACAATGCAGTCTGTAGATATACTGTGAACTACCCAAGAAACATGATTCTTCACTCTCAACTAACAATTAATATATTTCAGAATACTACTATTTGCTTAGATATGATCTTGGAGTCTGCACTGGTAACTAATATTCCAATGTCATGGTTTGCTGTTTCCTCCTACTTCAGCATCTTTCTATTCACTGCAAAGATTTGTGGTATAGTTGTCAGTTATGTAATCAATATGCTTATACTGTTGCCCATTGCTGTGGCTATCACTTCTTTCATTGGTTTTTTTGCATTCATGGTATTCTCTACATCTACCATGTCACCTGCCTCTACTGTTTGCATTATACCTGTCATGTCCACTCTATCCATCATGCCCCCTCTTTCACATCATTTCAACAATTACCATACTTTGTACATCAAACATATTCATTGTGTATTGAGTATTCCCTCCATCAGCTCCATCAACTGTATCCACCACATCCTCTTGGTGTACTACATCCCCTTGGTCCACTCCAATCAGTCCATCCACTGGATACACTCCAGTCACCATGTTAACTCTATCTACCATGTCTGCTGTATCATCCATATCCACTATATCAGCCACATCTACAATGTTCAGCATATTCACCACATATCTCACATCCACAATATGTACTACAACCACACTCTCTACTCTGTGTGCCACATGAACTGAATCCACTTCATTTACCACGTTGACTGTTTCAACCAGATACTAAATGTGTACCATTATGATAACAGTTGGCCCATTGGGTCCAAATGATAGGTTGGGTGAGAGAGTATTGAGAAAGTAATCATGAGACTGTTGAGATGACCTATAATGATAATGAGTTTTAATAGGATGTATGTCGCTATTGCAATGCTGATGAGCCATGGAGTACTTGAGGCTAATTTGGAGATCATGGAGAGATAGTAGACAAGCTTATACAATGATTTGCTTGTAGCCATAACCAAACTTGTAACCTGTTGAAATACTGATAACTAGAAGCAGTATAGATCGCAAATTATAGAAACATTTGTGTAACTATATATATGGTATTTGGAGAATGCTACCTATACATATCTGTGGGCAAATCTGAAATCACCAGCAGAGCCAGAAATGATTTTCATAATTGTAATACCATGAGTCCCATTATCCCAGCTGCAGTCTGTAATGTCACGGTTCAGGGAGGCAGTTAATAGATGCAATATTTTCTGGTGATGCTTGCCGATGTAATCAGCCAGGATCCACCTTGCTGACTGAATACATAGTTCAAGAGAGACACAATAAGTTTTCTCAAGGTTCAGTACTACTGCAAAAGATTCAGCACTAGATATAGACATATCAGACATGATAACAAGTTGGAGCTTTAACTTGATAGGTGGTGGTGGTTGTATAGAGGAGATACATATAGAGGGAGAGTAGAGGTTGAAAATATAGTATTTAGCACTTCGATTTGTACAGTATGTTGTCGTTATGGCAGAGCTGAAATTGTATGTTTGTGTTGTATGTAGTGGATGATGAAATTCCACTGTATGAGGACTACTTTTTGGATGTGTATTGTGGTATTGATGATGGAACTGCAATGGTAGTTACCCAGACCTTCCAACTGTGGAAGCAGTATACTGGATGGATGCGGTAATCTGGTGAATTAAATAGTTGGTTCTTGGCAGTGCAGTGCAGTTTATAGGACTTTGCAGTTCAGTGGAGTGCAGTTTGGCATTGGAAAATGACCATTACTCCAACAGTTTAATGGATAATATGGATGCGAGACAATACATATGGAAAAGTTTCTGGAAAGGTTAAATCTTAATTAGATATTGTTTTTTCACTGCTAACTTGTTCACAGTAGGTCTAACTTGCCCGAGCCCTTCAAATTGGCAATACAATATCAAACTTGTTTTTCCTGAGTAAGATATTATGCACTCTCTACAGCGAACAACTTTGCATTGAGCAGTTTGCACTGGTTCAGTTCAGTTGAACAGTTAAAACCAGTACAAATAGTTTAACTAGTTCCAACTAGTTTACTAAACTGGTTTTGCATGCAGTCCAGTTTCAATTCTTAAACAGTTGGTATAAACAATATAGTGTAGTTTGGTGCCCATTTTCCAACCAGTTTCCGCTGTTGGGAGGTCTGTAATTACCACTAAACTGGTCGATAGCACTCTCAGTATCTTGAAGGTACTGCAATTCATTGGTTACTCAGCATGTCTGAGGTTGTCTCAGTGCAACAAGAATTCTCACATAGATACTTTGAAAAGTTGTGTTTCAATGTATAATCCTTTAGGATGTGGAATAAGTTGGTGATTATACAATGGTAAGTACCAAGGTGCTGCAAATACCACAGCAGGCAAATAGAGAACCCTACTGCTGTTAAAGGTATAGGTGTTTTGATAAAGGTTATGAGCCTAACCCAAATATCTTCATTTATCTGGTGTGCTCGCAGCCCCATGAAAGCCTTATTGAATATAGTTCTAAGTTTCTCATTTCATCCCCTTATTGCTTCTCTTAGAGTTAACAATATGATTTAACAATCATAAGGCTTATAACATTAATTGATACACCAAGAATATAGATATGACATCGGTGTTTTTCAACTATTATTGATTCGAATGCTGAAGCCAAGAGGCTAAGTTTTCGAGGGATCTAACAGTTGAACTCAGATTGACAATGGCCTACCCTTTTAGGTCCTCCAGTTTGGATCTAATCACCAAGTGCCCTGTAAACAAAATGTAGACAACTACAGCTTCATATACCTTGTATTCTTCGATTTTAATTATCACCAATATTGTTGGAGCAATTGTGAATCAATAGCATCTTTGGAGCATTTTTGTCCAGTTGCACAATAAATAATAATGATATAGTAAATTGGAGACTAGGAGGTAAAAGATGATCTGTTTATTCATTTTTCATGTATAAAACACTTTGTGATTACAGGAAAACTTGTGGACTTCATCGAACTTGAATTGATTGGGCTTGCCCAGCGGAAGGCATCTTCTCAGCTACTAATATGTTTGCTCTGGCTATAGAAGCGATAAAGACTGACAGGGACTTGGAGAGATATGTTCACTGGGAGCTGACTAGAAATTACGCTTCGCAGACAGCAAACTGGCTGCAGATGGTAAAGTTGAACATACTAGGAGCCGCTGAAAATAGCAACTCTACGCTGGCTGGGTTAAAGATAATCTATCTGGACCCCTCCAAAGAGCGGCGAAGCCGCCACCGTACCTTGCATATACACGATACAGGAGAAGCAATGTACACGACACCATCCACATATATTCTTGATGACTTTAGCCGAGGCAAGGAAGTTCCCAGACTTTCTATGCTTGCACTTCTATTTCGTACAACACCCAGATATGATAAGACAGTCACGCTGGATTTCGGGCGCTTTGGTTGAATTGCCATGGGCTTGGGGTGGAACGAATGAAAACCAGGGCAACAAGGGAGATTATCCAGCTTCCTCCTTGTACCAACATGCTTATATACATTGCGTACTGCATGCACAGTTCTGACATGCATTTTTCTGCTTCAACGAGAACACGTGTTGCAACTGCTTTCAGAATCGAGCTGAACTTTGCGGCTGGAAGTAGTTTCGGACCTAGCCCCTCTTAGGCTTAGCATTCGGCAGGTACGGTACTTGCTTGTTTGAACAACAAATCCAGCCGTACCGTACCATTCACAAGAACACAAAGATATTGCCCACCCCTCAAAAACGCATATTTCACCCTGACCTCTGGTAATGGCACTACATCTATCAGTCTTCCCTTTACTTCTGCTCCTTTTCGCATGGCGTATTAGGGGCATATCAGAGTTGTTATAGGGCGACATACCCTGATTCGACCAACTAAAAGAGTGCGCTCGGAAATGTCTCGCCTACGGCCCTACGACATCAACACAGTCACTCAATGCGTAACAGCAAAGGATTTCTGCCAGTCATTTTCAAATGGCGCTTCCTTTGGTCCTGTAATGCATTCCAGTGAAACAGAATGCAACTCCATGGAGGCCTGCGGAGTGCGGAGACTTCTGAGTGGGTGGCAGCTACAGATGTGTTGAAGGCGGCGTGTAGGATGAACGGCCTTGATACGGATAATTTTTCAAGTGGGACGGATTCTTCCAAGAGAACGGCTGAAACTACGGGAGGAACAACAGGTACATAAAACTAGGAAGGGGAGTAAGTCGAGGGAATACGACGGCGATATGGAACAAGGTACGAGGACGGTTTGCGCCGTTTCTCAGATTGAATGTGGATACATGGGGTTTTGATGTTTCTGGAGTGGCGGCCATCACAACTGGAGTGGCGGCAATCGGAGATCAGAGGATGTTCAAGGTCAGTAGCAGGCTTCCCAAAAGTCCATCCAGGGTGGATAGATGTTCACCCAATCCCGGATGATTTATCAGGCGGAGGGTTTTTAGACTAAGGACTACTGTGCTAGGAATGTAAGCCGAGTGATGGCTGGGTGAAGCTAGTGATACTGCAGTGACTGGCCTTCACTCGAATTTGTGTTCATGCACTCCTGTTACATGGTTCATGTATGCAGCATTAAGACACGAGAGCTGTATGCTATGTAATTCATTACGAAATGAGTTGTTTTCAATCTAAAAAACCTCGAGATATGGAGTAGCAACCTCCACCCGGGTCCACTATATCCCCACTCAGGACCCTAGATGTCTCTACATGTGCCCCGCCCTAGACAACGATGACAGGCCCTAAACGACTGGCGGACACCCAGACGATTGGGAAGCCTGGTCAGTAGCGTGTTGCTAGAATTTCAGGTATAATGGGTGACCTGGCTTCAAGTCTAGATCTCTTGCTTCTCCCGATGTAACTGTAATTTAAATCTGTGTCCCTCTGACATCTTGCCTTACCGGACACTGGTCACTAATTTGCCCATCTACTATATTACGCAATAAGAACTACCCAATCAATGCGTCTGCATATCAATAGTAGCAAATCCAATGGAACTAAGCTCACACGGAATATTGTTGGACTGGCAATACGAAATGATCAACCCGTCAACAAAGCGCCGCCAAGAGCGTGCCCTACGAGGAGATGAATGAGGGCAGTCATATTCATGATGACGAGGCGGAATGGGATACGAATGATTAAACGTTTTAGCTTGTGCGACTCATATAATCAGGTGGTACTAACGGTCAGTTTTTCTGACCGGCTAAGCCCGGCCGGCTTGCATGGAGTCTAGCCTAGCCTCCGCCAAGGCAAGCCTCCAAAACCGAAGCTAGTAAGCTTTAGCAGCGTAAAATTTTCAAAGTCTAGTCTGCGCCAAGATAGGCCTCAGAATTTGCTGCGGGGCCGCTTAGGAACACTGCCAGTGGTCAGGGACAATGTCCGCAGCCTGTTCATTCTGGCTGCGTTGAAACCTTGTGTTCATCAAGGTTCTAGTAGATTCTCAGTAACCATTCTTCAACTCTTGAACTATGAAGGGAGTTTGACTTTGTCCCTACGGTTCACGTTTTTGGTGGGTGGTAGTTTAAAAGCCACGAAGGTGTGGTTTAGAGCCTGACTTGTAGTTTAAATCAAACGCTGTGGTGTAAATGCCACAATCTGAATTGCATTTAGATTATCCAGCAGCGGGTGTGGTGGCATTTGAACTTCTCGGTGGTTGGTGTGGTGTAGATTACACGACTAACATCGAACCATCATGAAGCGGTGTAGAAATGGTGGTGGTGGTGGTGGAGTGTAGGCTACACACTGCAAATTCTCGAAATTTTTCTAAGTCCATTTTGGTATGGGAGATGAAGTTGAAAGTTGTTCATGTCAGTACCCACATTGGTAGTCAGGTATACAATTCACCGTATGGTGTAGCGGCTAATGGCTTGAATCAACAAATGCTGTCCTTAGCAAATCTTTGAGTTCAAATCCTGATGAATTCAGAGTGTAACGTTTTGTTGACATTTCGACTCATTTGTTGTGTAGATACACACGATGAATCGGTGTATATGTACACCACAAACGTGGCATATGAACACCATTCTCGTGTGAAAGAGGTGCCTCTGTGGTGTAACTATGGAGTAAAAGTCACCACGATATCGTGTACATATACACCATAATGCGGCGAGCAACACATGTCCACTACTACCAGTTCAACGTTCATCATCTCACGACAACCTCACGACGACGTCGTTTAACCGCCACGCCGAACCTCACGAAAACCTCATGAAAACTTCACGAAAACCTCACGAAAATATCGTTTAGCTACCACGCTAAATCTCACGCTGACCTCACGGCAACATTGTGTAATTGCCACGCTGGACCTCACGACAACGAAGTGTAAATGCCACGCTACCTATCGTGAGTTTTAAGCTACATCAAAGTGTACCCTAGGGTTGTCTCCCTTTGATGGCAACCAACATCAATCTCTCAGCGCCCTGAAGCACACGGATATCTAGATTAGTCCTACACACTCATAACTTGCATGGTGCCTAGCTAGTTCAAGCTATGTCATATAATATGTGGCGCTACGGATGACGATGTGTAGGCGCGCAAATACGAGCAGTTGCGGGATTTTAGGAAGATCTAATTTGACGCCATTGGACTTGGCATCGAAACCATCTCGATGGCTGTGCAGCTCGAAACAACGGCATGCGTGCTTTTAAGATATCTCCCAGCTGTCAGAGTAACTGGCTGATACATGATGATAGACGCTTCCATGAAATCGGTGATCTGATTACTTCTATTCCGGCATGCAGTACCTGAGGGCAATTTCCCGATGGTCCGTCTGTGCTTCTGACGTGGATCCAATGCGTCTCAGCTTTCGTGTGACAATCGTCAACAACTCGCTGGTAGGGAGGACGGCCTGGAGCACAGAGCACAGTAATCTGATCCTGTCTGACCTGAATCGGCCTCTCCATTCGCATGAGTTATGGCAGATGGACTAGTTGGACGTGCGCAGAAAAACGGAATAAATACCTCCCTCATCTCCCAGAGTTGCAATCGCCTCATCAGTCTTCCAACGCATCTACCTCATCCTATCTACTCATACAGTCCACATATATATCTGCAGATAAAACTCATTTTTATCCAGCCACCATCTCAAACTTTTAAATCTCAGATATCCCACGATGAATATCCTCAAGCAACTCCTCACCCTCACGATGATCCTCGTCGTCGCCTATGCCACAGCCATTCCAGGGCCCGCGATGGTTGACGGCGATAGCCTCGTCGATCGCAACGCCGTCGGTACATCCGAACTTCAAAAGCGAGCATGCAACCCGAACGGGTGCACCTGCCTGCCCGGTACCAAACGGGGCCAGTATTGCGGGTCCTGCACCGCGGTCACAAATCGGGGCTCGGGCGGCAGCGTGGATCACGTTTACGAATGCAATCCTCAAGGCGGATGCTGCGACTATGGTATCCGCACGAGTTGTGTTCAACGGAACAGGCCTTGCGGGCCAGGCCAACCCTAAGGGGTAGCCCTAGGAGAGTGGAGAGGGCGGTGGTGGAAATGGTGGTATTGGAGGTGGTGGTCGTGGTGGCCGTGGTCGTGGTGTTAGTGAGGTTGCAGAATTGCTAGGAAACTTCACGTATTTCGGGCTGTCTGTTTAATTAACGGTGCACAATGGCAAGAAAGAAAAAGAAGTAATAGGAAAACATTTATGGTTGTGAAGTCCCGCAATAATTGTTTTGTATCAACGTTTCGGTTGTATTTCTTTTCGTAAATACAAGGTGGAAACTATACGTTATGCGGTATCATACATACGTGCTAAACCTTGTGCTTGATTACCCCTTCTCGCGTGCGTAAATTTATGGCGGGAGTTTTTTCATCAACATACCACGTGCCACAACTTTGTATACGGATAAAGTTTGAAATTAGAGATTTGTTCAGTATGAAGCTGAACTTTGCGGCTGAATGTAGTCTCTTTCTTAGCTTTTTCAGGCTGAAAATACTGCAGGTACATGCCGTACCTCGTGTAATATCCAACAAACCCAGCCACACCGTTCACAAAGGATACAAAAATGCGACCTACGCCTTAGAAATATGCACATATCAACCTGATATCCATCAATGACACAAAACTACCAACTGAACAATCTCTTCCCTCTGTTTCTCCTCTTCTTTGCATATCACATCCAAAGAGCATCAGTATCGCTGTGCATGAGTGGAGAACCTGGATTCGATGACCTGAAAAAGTGCGCACGAGACTGTATCACCTACGGCGGGTCCTGCATCATCGACGTAGCCACTGAGTGCAGACCCGCGAAATGTATCAGCCAGCAAGAAAACTTTTCACTTGAACTCTTTATGCTGTGGGAGTGCATTTCAGAATAACCAATTGAGTCAATTGCTGGGCCTATGGGGTATTGAGAGGGGTCACAGCAGGACTCAGCGGCGAAGGTGCTAAAGGCAGCAAGCAAAAGCATCGGGATTTGGGTGGACAATATTTGGGATGAGCCATGGATGATAGCAAGCGAGACGGCCCTAGCTATGGCATATAGAATGAGCAGAACGAGTGGAAGTACTGGCAAATTTTTGGCCACTTCTGGTTTCGAACGTCAATATCTTCAGATCTTTGCGGTAGTTATGGTCACTACAATTGCAATTGCCACATTTTTGTTCGTGATGAAGTTTAGCGCCCGGTCGTAACTGATGAAGTTATCCATCCGCAGATTGGACAGAGATTTCAAATGAGAAATATGCGACAAACATTTTGGGAAAAAGAACACGGCAAAATAAGTCAAGAACAACTAGCGCAATCAAAAAGCGGACAGTTGCAATTGACTCTGAACATTGAATTGACCCCAGTATGAGTTTCCCAGCACCGTCTGGAGCGCCAGAGGAGGGCGCACACGCAGATCCACACAGCGGGGTGGGTTTGCGTATAGGATCGGGAGACAACACAATTGATGCAACGCCTCGGCCAGTGAGCAAGCGACCACAAGCAGTATGAGGCTTACCTCCCAGAAGTGATCACTAAATTCAGAAGGAGCAAGAGGAGGGACTAAGGGGCGGGAAACACGGGAGATGGGAGTGATGTGTCCATGTGTATGGCGATGGAGATGACAACAGCTGTGATGTCCAATGCCACGGAGATTGCTAGCATAATCATGTGTGACCCGACAGTGTGAAATGAGAACGGTAAACGGGGAAGGAGGAGGTAGCTCCCGGAGGCACCCACTGACTGGAAGCGCCGATTGGATAGGTCAATACCACAGCAGGCACATGAGCTAACCCAGCTGAACCAAACAGTTGGACATCGGGCAAACCAGTTGGATGTCCATGCAGCCCACGAGGAGGCCCACTGGCGGGGAATAATGACTGGGATGCAGGAGAGAGAGCGGACGTGGGACACCTACCATGAGGACGCGAAGCTGTAGGAGGTGGGCATCACTGACATGATCGCAAAGACCATGAAAGGAGTATCACATGGCCAGGAGAGGAGGGAGAAAGAAAGACAAATAACTGCCAGGACAGAAGGTGGGGGGCTAGAGACCTCACAACATACAGATACAATGCGGGAAGAGGAACCAGAGCAGCGCCAGCAGTTGCAGCAGTAACCAAAGCCCAAGCTGCAGCTCAATCTGCTCCCTAAACCACAGCCCACGCCCAAGCCTAAGTCAGTGCCCACACCCACTTGATGGTGGGAGACCGTCCCACCTTGAACCAAGAGTCAGAGGGCACCCCTCCACCCAGGCCCAGGCCCAGGCCCCGCCCCTACGGCTGTATCAAGCATGATGGAGAGAAGCCTGATATTGAGATCAGAGGAGAGTGTACAGCTCTCCAATACAATGGACCTGGAGACTGGGTCAGCAATCAACAGAGAGCTCTTCCACAAGAAGGCACCGGCCTAGATTAGGATCATGAACGTCAAAAGGAATGCTGATGGTACAATTACTGCAATCACCCACCCGAATACAACTGCAGAGATCACTGTATTGTACCGCAACATCATCATCAACGGCGCAAGGAAGGTCAACAAAAGTAGTCGTGGACGGCGAAGAGAATAAACCATGGCAAAGGTTAAAGATCCACACAGTCCGTCTCGTACAGTACATTGGGAAAGGCACGGAAGGCCTGCAGAATATGTCAGAAGTTTTCCAAGCGGAGAACGAGGGTATTGTGATCCCCACCCAAGTAAGGTGGCTGGTGAACCCCTGTACCATCAGGGACAGCAGGCTGAAAGGAGAGATTGCCAAGTCCTCGGTAGATTTCGTTGCAAACATGAGCTGGGTGGGACGGGGGTATTTCAAGAAAGGGATTGTAGCGGCGGGGGTGTGGAACCGAGTCGAAACGTGCATGAATGAAGGACCTGACAGCAGCCGTTAGCTGTGCTGTGTGTGGGGCCACATCGAAAACAGGTGTGATAGCAAGACCAGATGTGGCTACTGCTCCGGCCACCACCGAACGAGCGACAACGAATGCAATGTAGCGGGATGTACTGCTCAGTAGGTATCACTCTGCGGACACACACTGGCGAAGTTCCCTAATTGCAACACAAATGATATCGAGTTTAGCAGTAGGTGCGTAAAGACAACCAAAGCCACCAAAGCCGCGCAGCAGCCTATGAATATAGGGCTACTAGGACAAGAATCCGCAAGTGCCACCCAGGACGTGGTGATGCCACTGGGCTCCAACCGAATGGCGCCTGACCCTAGGCTCCAGCGAGTGGCGGCAGGTGGGGCAGATGGGGAAGAGATGGCAGATGTTGATGTAGAAGAGGAGGCAGGGGAGGGGGCAAGTGACATGACGACGGCCGAAACTGAGAGTGTGGCTAGGACTGCGACTGACATTGAAACCGAGACTGAAACGGGAGCCCTGGCTACCAATGATTAGAGTGATCCAGCACAACTGCGCAAGGTCATACATGTGGAACATTACGGCGCTGCAAACGGGAGTCGAACACCTGGCCGACGTAGTCTGTCTGCATAAGCCACTGAGAAAAAGTGGAGATATTGGGATCAGCCATGCTGCATACGAAATCAGCAAAACAAAAAGAGGTTGGATGGCAATACAGAAGAAAAGTGGCCTAGTGGTGGATGAGCGGACAGATTTCAGTAGAAGTACCAACGATGATATTATCGCAACTGACGTCAGGAGAAGGGCCGAAAAGATGACGAGAATTGTCATCGTTTAAGATCAACATGACACTGGGTCGGGAGAGAGAGAGTTACCAGTACGATTATTGAACTGACAGAGTGTGATTCGGCAGCATGGAAATGTCCGCGCAGAAGACTTCAACACCCCGAGCAATCGATCGGACCCAAGATGCCAAGTGCTGTGGGTTGCTGCTGTCTGGGAAGACCCGATTGACAAGAATGGACTGGAGATTGGAAATCACTCCGGGCTCACCCACTCTTACACACCAAAGAAACAGGAAGGCGAGTCAGTCATCGACCTCACATTGGGAACTCGACCAATCGTAAAGTGGAGCATACTGGCCGGTGATCACGCCACTGGATCCGACCATCAGGTTATAGAATGAGTGGCAGGAGTTGACAGGCAGGAGGAGGCGGGACATCGAAGGGTTGTAGGGTGGAATTGGACTGCAATGAAGAAGAAAGACAATGAAGCAGCAGAGAAGCTATGGATGGAAGAATGGAAGGAGAGAGTTCAATTAAATGCTGAGTGCACAGAGCACAAGGTGAAGCAGGAGGCCGCATGGCGTCAGAAAACATGGAGCAGCGTTCCCGATGCCACGATATACAGAATCAAGATTTGTGCCAGTTCAAAGCGGTGGTGGAACGCCGACATCAAAGAAAGAAGCATGACGGTAGGGTGAGAGAGAAAGAGAAGACATAACTTGGAGGAAGGTGCATAGGCGGAAGCAGAGCTCCAGCATTCGATCCGGCGGTCCAAGAGAGACATGTGGAGCAACACCTTGACATTCCTCGGGGGACCCACGGTGTGGAGAGCGGCATGACACGTGAACCCTCGGTCAGACATGACAGAGGAGGCCTTACCAGATAGTGAAGGCAAGCAAGCGAAGACATCATTGAAGAAAGAACAGATGGTGAGGTATAAATCTTTTCCCCCGAATGACTGTGACCATTACTACAAACTACCTCCAGCAGAATGCTCACACACACACGTCAATAAGCAATCAGTTGAGTGAGCGATATATTCCCACTCTGTCAAGAAGGCACCGGGACCAGCCAAGCTGCCATTTGGCACCACCCGGCTGCTGTGGAAGTGGAACAAAGAGAGAATCCTGAGGCTGACGAGAGGGGCAATTCGCATGGGAAGACACCCCGCAGTATGGAAGAGGGCTAGTGGTGTGGTGATTCTCAAGCCTGGCAAAGACGACTATACAATGCTGATGGCCTACCACTCCATGATGTTGCTTAGCTGCATAGCAAATGTGGTCGAGAAAGCAGCTGTGGAGCTGCTCACAGATAAGACCGAAACTTGGGGGCTACTGAGCGACAGACAATTCGTATGCAGGAAAGCACATTCAGGCATCGATCCAGCTGCCATTATCGTTGACAGAGCTCATGCAGCTTGGGCAAATGGCCACATAACAGGCGTGCGTCTCTTGCACATTAAGGCAGCCTTCCCAACCATGGCAAATGGAAGATTAGTCAGCTTGACCAATGCACGGCAAATGGACGGAGACCTGATATTATGATCGGAAAGTATCCTGTCGGAGAGAATGGTTGAGATGATAATCGAGGGCAATGCCAATGACAGATACCCTGCGCAGGCAGGGGTCCCGCAATGCTCACTTGGGTCACCTATCCTCTTTGTGATCGACACGTCATGACTACTCAAGTGGGTTGAAGAGAATGTATCAGAAGCCGAGGGGTTACCTTTTGAAGAGGACCCTGGCTGGGTGGCGACCAGGAGCAATGTCAACCATGTTGTCTTGATACTTGACAGATGCACGGCAAGGAGCATCAAGTGAGCAACAAGATGAGGGCTGCAGTTCAACACTGCAATGACGCAGGGGGCACAATTTATGCACAGAGGAGGCCATAGGAAACTCATTGGGTCAAAATTGCCAGCAATGATAGGAATTGGAAACAAGTCCAGACGGTTCAACGCACAGGCGACATGCTGGTTAGGCTAGTGGATGGACGCACATCTGATGTTCAAGTAGCACCACAACCGATGCATGACTAACGTCAGGGAAGCATAACCCAGGCTCCGAACCCTTGCAAAGACTTACGCCATTGCCCCTGAGAGTGTAAGGGTCAACCAAGTGGCATGCGTCCCAGCGGTCGCACTATATGGGAGCGAGCGCTTGTGGGATCCCCAGGAAGTAGGAAGGCGAGATGACCTCCAACTCTTCCTCAATCGACAAACCAGATCCATCCTGGGGGCGGTGCCCATAACGAGAGTCAGGGCTTACACCTGCGCCAGTAATCTTGGACGCCAAACAACAGTGATTCTCAGCGAGATTAGAACCCGCATGCAGTAGCAAACTCCGGGAGCAACACAAAAACCTCACATCTGGAGCACCGATATGCAGAGCAGTCATGAAAGTGCATGAGCGTGGGTGGACAACCAATCTCATGAACTGGCCAGCCCCAGGCGAAGAACCAGTGGTCATGACCACCATTCAGGACAACACCACCACAGCCAAAAGCCCAACGCAGTGGAGGGCAACAGAGATAGATGCAAAAATCGGAGCAGGGGTCTGGATATGGTGGAGAGATGGATCGCGCTTGGAGGGTGGCCGAGGGTGAGCTGCAGCAGTGTGAAAACATGTAAATGAATGGATGTCTTGCGGCAGTATTCTGGGCACCGGATGTATGGAGGTCTTCGACTCCCAACTGTGGGCGATTGGACTCACCCATGATGTGGTAATCGAGAAGAAACAAACATTGCAGAAACATGGAGTGAAGACGGTAGCAGTCTGCAGCGACTCGCTGTCCGCGATCGCACAAGCTGCACAGATAGAGCCCAGCCCACGACAGCGACTGAGAAGGAGGACCAGCAGAAGGGCCTGGATTCTCCTCGCCCACGGCATCGTAACAGAGATCAACTGTGTCCCCCAGCACTCTGGCATCCCCGGAAATGAAGAAGTAGACCATCAGGTGAACTTGGCCCAAGACGCACGCCAAAGCACATTAATACTGCAGCCATACAGCTGGACATTGCATGGGGCTAGATAAATCTCTGAGGGATGATCAGCAGCTAAGGCGGAGTGGGAGGTTGACAAGTGCAGCAAGCACTTCACCTACAGACTCAAGAGGAAGGCGGGGACAAAGGGACCAATCCCGAAGACTAGTATATAGCTGCTGCCCACCAGGTTCTACCCACTAAAGTCCTGTCATGGGCCCCGTGGAGTCTACCTAAAACTGTTTGGCCACCAAGATGACTACAAATGGTGGTGGTGCAGAGGGACAGTGTTCTCTATGTGGTAGCACCTCTTCCGCCCCTGCACCTGGTGGATAGACCACTAGAGATATCTATGGAAGGAGGTGAGAAAGGCAACGGGCTGGATAGCGGGAAGATGCTGGCACTTGCAGATATCTGAGCTATTTTCCATTGAAGAGTACGACCAAGCGGTGAGGGACTTGCCGCCGCCCAATGAGGTCGGGAAGTTCCCGCCCAACAGCAGTTGCGGGATAATGCAGACTCGGGGCTTGTGGCTCAGTAGCAGCTTTGAAGGGAGCGGGGTTATACCATGTCTTCTTCTTGTCTTCTTTCTATCATTCTTTCCGTACTGCTTTCTGGCTTTCTCTGATCCTTCATTTGTCATCTGGGATGAAGGGTAGTGGGGGGGGAGCTCCGTCATCAAGCTGGCTCGCCCGGATGGGGAGGGGATATCAGGGTCCAGACTTACTGTTATTTGAGTCTATGCAGTATGATTAAACAACAACAACAACAATCCGTCCAATTGAGACAGATTGGATGATATCCATCCAACTTTGCCTGAATTGATAGTTTGGGTGTATTGACAACCCTTCAATGATTCAACCACTTGAGGAATTGCCCAGCCAGGACTTTGTCCGTCCAAGTGCCTGATTCAGCCTGTGACATGATTGGACACCGTTCAGCGCAGTTCCACATGTTCTGGACTGGGTCTCTGCTGGCATGGAGCTCTTTGAACCAATCCAAGCGGGCTGAATCGACCCAAATACGATGGGAGTAACTGTTATACTTGGTCGATATATAGCCTTATCTTGCCATTGGCAAGTCACCATATACATCTGACCCCTCACCACCTGCTACTTGCGACTCACCAGTAACCAGTATACTCAACTAAGTCACTGAATAGACTCATAAACGATAGCTCACTTCCCATTGCCAGTCACCACTGTTATCTTCTGTGTCACTTACTAGACTCATCACCAATAGCTCACTTGGCCTCACCAGTCACCACTCTCCACCACTTACCACTTGGGATTCTCAATTTCACTGCCTTATCATGTTCAATAATACTTTGGCCTAAAAGGAACACCACTTTCTAGAAGGCCAGCAAAGCTGCCGGAATGAACTGGAGAGTAGTTACGACTAATAGGTGTCGCCAAATAGACTCATACCAGATGAGTCACTTGCCACCAGCATTTTAGGGATTCTCCCTTAACAGTGATAATGGTACCTGCATCAGTCAAATGAATACATGTCACAGAGTTACTTGTGGTCTAGTCACGTGATATGCATAATACCAATTGATGCTAAGCAGAGCAGACCAGTCCTTCGTTCATTACAGAAGATTCATGGAGTCATGTGTCGATTGCATAAGTGACCAAGCGCAGTTAGTGGATTCACTTAACACGATGCACCTGTGTCGCCATAGTGGAAAAGCTTTGCTTTAGCCGTACGCATTGTTTTCAACCACATTCATCATTCCATATACAAGCGGGACTTGTCATAGCAACACAGCAACCATTAGCAATTGATCTAGTCGGTTCACAGAGGAGGTCCATCCGCGGAGTACCTAGATAGTTCACGGAAGCCCAGCTTCGGTGACCGAATGGTCCGTTTTCAGAGTCCATACCCCACCTCCGTGAACTGACTAGTTTGTTGACGGTCTGAGTCAAAATTTAGAAATACTCTACTCTGCACGTATGTATGTGCATGCACTGGAATGTACGTACACTCCACTGGCTCTATCCAGGTCAATTCTAACAGCGCAACTGTGTATATTCACCACAGCACAAGTGAATACATTCATCTAATGCATACGTTCAATGGAGTGCAATTGAGTATATTCATCAATCGTGTACTTTCAGCACATCGCAGTTGAGTACATTCTTCATAGCGCAATTGAGTGCATTCCATGGATTCGGTCATACTAACCACATGGACTGCCATATATCTACCATCCCGAATCAAATTCCGCTACTCAAAAATGGTTGCCATCGAGAACTTACTATTCTGGAAGCTGCTTGTCTTCAGTTCCAGGCTGAGCTCATTCAAGTACGTTGAAAGTGTAAAGGCAACAGTTTGTTGCAAGAGTTTCAAAGCAAATTACGAGTGCACACTTTACTGCCATGGCCGAAATGGTGGTGTGCGGTGCATAAATACTGGACTTTCTGCTGCACCATCAGGTACTTTCAATCTCGAACAAAACACAAGATCAGCTCCACCGGAGCCAATTCACAAACTAAAATGCCGTCGAGCCAATACAGAAGGCTATGCTTGCATGGATCTTGATCCCACATCTGTGGACTGGTAATGAGAGCAGTGATTTAACCGGCCTGGATACTGAGGATGAGGAGGTTCTGGTGGAGGAAGGGGTCACTGGGGAGAAAGAGAAGGAGGAAGAGGGAGAGGCAGTGTCCCCAACCGGCCGGGCTGACCTAGAGTTACCTGCAGGTTTACCTATAGTGGAAGCCGGCCAACGGTTGACAGAAAGCTGGCTGGGCAGGCATGGAATACGAACTGACTGCGGGCATGCACTCATCTGTGGGCACCTGCAGGTTACCAGTCAGGCCTGCATAAGAATCCAGGATACCTGCAAAGCCGGCATAATAATCCAGAGACCTGCTGGTACCGGTTGGTTACCTGTCAGGCCTGCATACAGCTTCAGATACCTGTAGGCACTGGCAGGTTACCTGTAAGGCCTGCATCAAAATTCAGATACCTGTAGGCACCGGCAGGTTACATGTCAGACCTGCATACAAATCCAGGTTACCTGCGAAGCCTGCATACAAATTCAGGTACCTCTCAGACTTTGCGGTAGCTAGTCATGAGAAATAGCACTGCCAGCAGTCAGCGTTTATTGCAGGGCCCTACATGGCCCAGCAGTCCATAATACAGTCACCTGTGTTTTCACAGTCCGTCCAGGTGAAGATTGTGAGACCTGCAGGCCGTGTAGGTCAATGTGAAGCCGGGCTGCACTGGCCGTCTGATGACACTGGGGAGAGGTTAATGAGGAGGGATGTGAGGAAGATGAGCCACTTTCAACGATGTCATGGAGTACAGTGTAAGTGTAGTTGAATCAGGGCATCCAAGAGGTATCCGATTATAAAGATCATAATGATGTATAGATCATTTATCATTTTGCATTGACTCCGTGAATGAACTAGTCAGCCCACCAAGGTGGGGTACGAACTCCGTCAGTAGACTGTGTGGTGGGACTATGTCTCCCACCACTACCGAGCCACACATTTGAGTCGGCACACGACAGGGTTAGGGTTATTGCGGCACTGCATCACGTCATAGACAAGGTTGAAAAACCTTCGCTGGACAGCATCCGAGACGACCACAATCCTGACAGACCGCACCAATCACGTACCAATCATCATCTCATCTCATTTCTTCCTCTCTCTTGTGTTTCTTAGTTCTAGCCAATCAACTATCTTGCTGTTCCTACTCCCTCCCAATGCTCCTTGAAACGAAACCTCCATTTTTGTAGCTTTCTACGTAATCTACCGTATGCGATCTCCTAATCCGGGATTTCTGCCACAACGGATCGTTCATGGACGGTGGGCCTCTGTGAACAGAATAGGTACTCTGCAGAGGAACTGCCTCCCTGAATGCACTAGAACAGTAAATATGGGATTACCAGGGATATCTGGCATATCGCCACAGGCGATAAGATCCACCAGGGCACTCCCCGGTCAAAGGGAATAGTCTTGACCTAAACATGGTGTGGTTGAGAGAATTATGACGTTGACTGAAAATAAGAGGCCTGAAGCAACGATGTTCATTAGGTTCGCTTAGTATGCATTGGAATGTCAGACTCGTATGCTATATGAGCTCATGTGTGCAATTCTAAATTGCCTGAGAATTTGTTGGTCGCAGACTAAATCTATGACGCATGTTGAATCAACAAAATTGTGAGGCATTTATTTGCGATAAGCACTACTGACCAAGATCGGCAGATGTTCCACTACTATAACACACAGATTGCAACAGGTGTAAGTTCAAGTTTCATCTAACCCAGTGCATGACCTGGAAATGGCGCAATGGATGGCCTGATTATTATCAAGAGAGATAAAGCTTTCATACCTCATTGTCGTAATTGCATATCAATTATCTCTGTAGTCATACCTTTGAAGTCCAGGTATACAAGCCCTCAAAGACAACTATGCAGAGATGGTATTGTTCCGGCGATGGGAAGACAAGCTCGAGCCGCAATCCACAATCAACAATCATAACACCGAAGACGATCTTAAAATATTATTAAGAATTCTGTCCATTTCAAAAGTTACAATCACAACCCGCATTCATTGTCATGGGCAGGCAACTTATGTCTGGACGACGCGTGACACAATCTGAATAAGCTCTGGAACAAATCGTCGTACTATTTGGAGCACCACTTATGCAGTTGGCTGAAGTATGGTTAACTCAGACCTACCAAGAGATTTTTCGTTTCTTCAATCTTGAGCGTATCGACCTTCCGGTGTTGCGATATTTGATCACCAGCACATCACATTTCGAAAAGTGGCCACAGGAGTGGTTGCATCATGGGGAAGTTCAATTTTCCAATATACCAGCGACGGACTCTGGAGGAGATTTGATTTAAGTTGATCTTTCGTCACGGTGCAAGATGTTAAGTCTAAGGATAAAACGAGGAAAGAAAGAGAAATAGATAGGTGGTCGTAGTTAATTCAATACATGTTGTGTTAATTATTGGGATTAAGAACCCCCGTAACACTGACAAAGCCATGGATCATTTGCAATGCATCTTTGGAATGGTTTCTCCATAGAACCTTTGTTTTCCTTCTGTATATTATGCATAAATCTCTCCTGCAGTGAGAGAGAATAGACAGACAGATTAGATCTTCTTCTCCTACTCACCATATTGTCTCAACTCATCTCTGAGGAACCCTCAGATTCAAACTGCAAATATAGCATACTCTCTACCCAGAAAGTGTAATAAGTGAGTTCATTGTGATTGCTAGCAGCTGGTGGTTATTGTGAAGTGACGTTGTGTCTAGGTTTGGGTTCCAGAGAGTGCTGTCTCAATTCTTTAGTTTTTGATCCACTTGGAAATTGATAAAGATTCTCCCGATTGGACTGGTCCAGACCAAGCCCATCCATTCGAAGACTGCCAGTCTGGAGCCCTGCCCAGTCCGACCTTTCGGTGAGACCGGACCGGACCAAGCCCTACCCCAGACCAGGTCCATCCGGACTGGTGGCATCATTGCAACCCAGACTGGAAATTTGACAACAGTTCGGTTGGACCAGGACCTGCACCTGCAGCCATCATCTGGAACCATTGCCAACGTTAGTTGTCACTGACTTTGAGCAAGCAATGACATTACCAATACTTTTAGCATCTTCCCTTTTAAAGACTAACCCAAATTATCATGACCCTCACAGAATATCACAATTGATTTTCTTCCTCTACTGAAAGTATCTGCTCAGACCGGGGAACCTCTACACTTTGTTGAGCACTCTGGAGTCTGTCACACAAAGTTTCATAAGGAATGCCATAAGTAGATACTGCTGAGCAGATAGACAGTTCAACTGCAGTTATATAATCTTTGCAAGCATTTTGGAGGTTGTTTTCATGCTCATGATCAGGTACTCTGGGCTTTGCTCTACCCCTCATGTTAGAATTGAGGAGGTGAGGTGAAAATTTGGCACTTGTGCGGGGTAAGTAGATGTGCAGCCAAGCTTTCTTACGTGCTTTATGACGTGATCGGTTGCTAGGTCGTGGGCGGTTTGACCGAGAGTTACGTTACGTCATACAGTTGAAGCCCCGCAGATGATGATACGTTGACGCGCAGATACGAGAAGTTGCGGGATTTTACTCCGGGTCAAAATTCAATCCATTGGACTTGGGGCCGCCAAAACCATCTTGACGGGTGTATGGGTTGAAACAACAGCGTAATCGCTTTCAAGATATCTCCCAGTTGTGGAGCGATACTTGGCTATGGACGCTTCCATGGATCGAAGCTCCTGTTGCTTCTTAATCCTGCATACTTGTCGTGTGTAAGGGTAATATTTGATGATCAGTGCTTCTGACGTGGATCCTATACGTCTCAGCCTTGTGCGACAATCGCCAACAAGCTCGCCGGTAGGTACGGAAACCTGGCGCACAATGCGCAGAAACCTGATCCAACCTAATTCTGTCCGACCTGAATTGGCCTCTCCATTCGCATGAGCTATGGCAGAAGGGCCAGTTGGACGTGCACTAGAAAATAGAGAATAAATACCCTCCATATCCCCCCCAAAATACTGCAATCATCTCAGCTTCCTTCCAACGCATCAACCTCATCCTATCTACTCTTACTGTCCACATACCTGCAGACCATCATTTCCATCCAGCCACCATCTCAAAGTCTTAAATCTCAGATATCCAACGATGAATATCTGCAACCAACTCTTCACCCTCGCGATGATCCTCGTCATCGCCGACACTACAGCAATCCCAGAACCCGGGAGAGTAGACGGCGATAGCCTCGTCGAACGCAACGCAGTCGGCGCATCCAAACTTGAAAAGCGACAATGCAACTCAGATGTCGGGTGCAGCTGCTGGCCCGGTACCACCCAAGGCCAGTACTGCGGGAGCTGCCCTGAAATCGCAGTTCCCGGCGAGGGCAGCAGCATCTTTGACGTTTACGAATGTAATCCAGGGGGCGGATGCTGCAACTATGGTTTCCGTACTAGTTGTTTGCAATGGGGCACTCCTTGCGGGTAAAGGGTATGCCAGGATAGTAGAGAGAGCGGTGGTGGTGGTGGTGGAGAGGTTATGGGCTAGCATACAAGGAAACTTCGCAAATTTCGAGTTGTCTGTTCAGTTAACGGGGGAAAATGGCAAAGAAAAAAAATACAAGTAATGAGGAAACTTTCATTGCTGTGATTCTTGTGAAGTCCTGCAACAATTGTTTTTTATCGTCTCACTTCCATTTCTTTCGTGAATACAAAGGTGGAAACTATATGTCATGAGGGGCTGGCCCCGTGGCGCAGTGGTATCGCTCCTGAAAGTATAGGCGAGGTATACGGTCACAATGCTATGGGTTCGAATCTCAGTGTCAGCCCCAGTGTGAAGGGGGCAAAGGGTAGCGGGTGGGGAACTCTGCCATTTAACCGGCTTGCCCGGAGGCGGAGGGGGTATGGGGCTCTGTCATACTCTAATTAGAGTGCATACAGTATGAATAAAACAAAACAAAACAATGTGTCATGTAGTCTTTATCTAATATATATACACATGCTTTGTCGGCTCGAAGCATTCTCATTGGTCGGAAGAATTTGCTGGGTGGCTTTGCAATTTGTCGTGTGGCGTTATTCTAACCCTGTTTAGGTTTTTTGACGTTACCCTGATATATTTTCAGCCGCAACACCATCGTGACTTCTAGCACTTTCTTATCGTTTCGATTGATCTTCGTCCAATGAATTCTACGTTCTACTGATTTCTATCTTGCTTAGTAACTGCGAGTTCTGATTTCCAAGCATCTCCAATTATACGTTTTACTGACTTGATTTCTAAGCGCTGCAATTGGCACCTCTATAAAAGCTCGCTTTGATCGCTCTTGAGCTCAACTCCGCTTGATACGCTACGTTCTTCCTAAAGACGGATATCGTTATAAGTACACCTATCCCTTATTGCAATGTCTTCATCAATGCAATTCGCTTCGGCTTTCCTCCACGGTTTTGTTGTTTTGAAGTCGGAGGTTATTCAACCTTCCACAGATGGTAGAGCCAAGCGTTATACCGCCACAGTGCCTGTACCAGAGTTCGATGGTTTCGTGGGTTCAATTGAGCGTGAATTGCTGGATTCTGCAGTATCAAATGATAACCTGTCTGCGTCCGTATCAGCATTCATTCCGTTTAATGCGAAACTGTATACCCCTGGCGAGATCGTGTACGTTGCGGCCAAATTTGTGGCACTATCGAATCAACCGTTAATAATGGATGCAACTATTCATCAGACGTAAGTCTTTCTGACTAAATTGTCCTCATATCCGCTGATGTTGACTTCCTCTCTAGATCAGGGGCTGATATTACCAACGCTCCGGATCCGATGCCTTGCCCCATGCCCGTGTGTGGTCGTGTTGAGGCCGTTTACCAAGATATGTCGGAATATGGCCAGTACCGTGGCTTCGACGTCAAAACGGCTTCTTGGGTTAAAGAGCTTGGTCGGTCTGTCGACTTCCGTGTGCGAGTGTTAGTTCCACCCGGTAAACGGTTTGAAAAATCCCCGCTCCCTCGAACCAATGCCTTGATCAATGTCCATGGCAGTTTGTTCGGGCGAGATAAGAAGACAGGTTCAATCATTTTAGCGATGAAGGACTTCAACTTCCTACCAAGATCATCTTCTACTAGCCCTTCCGCCGCCACCGAGACTGAACAAGGTTCTTCTCCAGAAACACCTCACAAGCAAGGTTGGGGCCGTCCGAATAGTGTCTCACCGTCAAAACAGCTTGCTGCAGCAAGTCCTTCTGGACAAACTGAAAAACCCAAACGAAAGTGTGTAGATGTACCTTTTCAGTTTAATATGGTGGAGAATTCAGATGGCCACGATTCTGATCACTCTTCCAGTAAGTAAGCACTTGCTCTGTCATTTTAGACTCGGAAAATACTAACAGTTCCCAGCGTCGTCGTTGACTGATCCGGAGGACGAAGACGCTGCCGAAATAGTCGAACAGGAAGAATCTCCAGAAAGTGGTCTGCACTCGGTTAGCGTTATTACAGCGAACGGAATTGGTGTAAAAGAAGATGCACTGAATGGCACTCCACTCACGAAGAGACGGAAATCAAATCGTAACAAGTAGCCTAGATTAGTAACTTTGTATCGTGTTTTTGTACGTTGTGGCGGGAAAATCCGTTTCTCACCACCACCGCCACTCAGTTTGGCAGGGGAAAGCCGGCGGGGGCGTACGGAGATACAGGATAACGGGGATGGGCTGAGCGACGTGGGGGGGGGGGCGCACGGAGATACAGGGATAATGGAGGTGGACTACGGGGAGTATATATCTGAGAGACCCGGTGTAGATAGATCTCATCTCATCATATAACGAAATACACAATCTATCTTTCCCAGTTCTTGGTTCCCGCGCACTCTTGCCGAGTTTTCATAGATCCACGCAATTTGTGCAGTTCCTCACGGCCGGGTAGCATCACATCCTCTCATCCTTTTCCTACGCTCCTCGAGCCAGAACCGCTCATTCTCACGAATTGCCTTTGGATGCCGCGAGAGGTACGGCGGAGTGTTGATGATGGGATCTCTGCCTTCTAGCTCCGTCGTTTCACCACAATGTACATTGGTATTGGTAATCTGTCGATATCCTGAGAAGTGACAAGAAGCCTTTGGAAGTTACTGTACGTGCATTAGTATTGGTAATATGTCGATATCCTGAGTAGTGACTAGAAGCCTTTGGAAGTTACTGTACGTACATTAGTATTGGTAATATGTCGATATTCTGAGTAGTGACTAGAAGCCTTTGGAAGTTACGGTACGTACATTAGTATTGGTAATATGTCGATATCCTGAGTAGTGACTAGAAGCCTTTGGAAGTTACTGTACGTACATTAGTATTGGTAATATGTCGATATCCTGAGTAGTGACTAGAAGCCTTTGGAAGTTACTGTACACTTCTATGCGAATTTTCGCTCTCGCCACTTGCCAGTTTGTTTGTTCTTTTCTCGATATTATAAGAAGCCTAAGTTTTCCTTCGTTCACATCAATAGACTTCATTCTTTACGTTCTATCATATAAACTACTACAATTCCTCCCTACACTTACGTCGTTTTCACCACCAGCCATGCCACGAAATCTATCTCTTACTACCGAACAACGGAAACATAACCGTTTGCTGCGCCGTGAACGTGACCGTCTTCGCCATCGGGAACGTCGCCAGCCCCGATGGATCTCGCGTCCTCAAGTTGCTAACTCCTCCAGTTGGTGGATACGATTAAGTGTAAACCGTGGTAGCACCATACGTTTAAATTGGCAGAGAAGTTGCCGCAGGTGCGGAACGAAAATGCTCACCACAGAACCGAATAAATCCAAGTGGTGCTGCTTCGAAGGCCGCTTTCCATTGCTTCGACTACCACCATACCCTCCCAACTTAGACCGTGTACTGGCCAATGGTAAGGCTTCTGGCATCTCAAGGAAATTGAACAATCTGTTTTGTTTCTCCACTATTGGCGTCAACGGCGATTTCCTTAAATTGCCCACGCCCTCGAACGTCGTCCTTTGTGGCCGAACTTACCATCGCATGCTAGACATAGAACGCGGTCAGCACCCTCTACGTTGGTTCCTTTACGCCTCTGAAGACAGACAACGAGCGGCGATGGACGTCCAAGTGGACTCCTCCATTGTGCGGCAGATTGAACTGGCGATACTCCATTCGAATCCGTATATAGAAACGTTCCGTCACCTCCGCGATCAACCACCCGGAGTTCCCTATGCTTTGGAACTGAAAAACCAACCTGCGTCGTCGAACGAGATTGCCGCGATCTTACACATCAATACTATTTCCGTTTCCTCACCTCGCAGCGTGTATGTTTGGCGTAACGATCCAACCTCAAACGAAGGAGAATTCGTAAACGTGCTTTCAAGTCACTATGAACCTCTTCAATACCCACTGCTCTTTCCCCACGGTTCCCCAGGATGGTCAATAGATTTTCATCCTGAGTTGACCCAGATGAAGTATTACCGCATGCGTTTACTCCAGAATGATGACCGCTTTCGTTCTCTCGGAAGACTAAACAACGAGTTTTTGGTCGACATGTTTTCACGAATGGAAGAGGAACGTTTGCAGTATAGACGTCACGGTCTCATCCAAAGGGCTGGTGGTGAGAAAGACATAGACTACAATCTAGGTTCTAATTGGATTGGTTCAAGAGCATGGGCTTCTGAACAGGTGGCCGACTCATTGGCTCTATGCCGCGAATTCGGGAGGCCTTCGCTTTTCATTACCGTTACAACGAACCCAAACTGGCCCGAGATAAAGGAACGTTTATACCCCGCCCAAAGCGCTTTTGACCAACCGGGCGTTGTCGCTGGAGCTTTCAAAGCACGACTTTCACTGATGATGAAGGCTATTTCGTGAGTCTGCTACCACAACTGTAACTATGCCCTTCTAACGGTTAACACAGGGAAAATATGGGCAAGATAGTGTACCAGGTTAAGGTTGTTGAATTTCAAAAGAGAGGCTTACCACATGCCCACATAGTCTTAAAGGTCATTACATGCCGATTACCATCATTTCATAACCTACATTCATTACGATTCCGTTGCTAATCGTAAATTACCTAACACAGGTATCTCCTGAACTGCCTTTTGCAATGATTGATTCAGTCATCAAAGCTGAGCTGCCTACAATCGAGGAAAATCCTTCTCTACGAGATAAGGTTTTGAAATACAACATGCACCGGAACGACCACCTTTCATCACCAAGCAACCGCTGCTATAAGAACGGCAAATGCGTATACAACTGTCCAAAGCAACTTCAGGAGACTACCGTAGTTGATGACTCTGGCAGGGTCGTCTTCAGGCGCCGCAAGGAGGAAGACAAAATGGTGGTTTCGTACATGCCTTTTTTAACAGAACTCATGGACTGCCACGTAAACGTCGATGTCACGTTTACAGTCAACATCATTATGTACCTTTACAAATACCTGTTCAAAGGCCCCGACAATGCAAGATACACGATCACGGATCCCAACCAACCGCACAGCGCCACCGACGAAATCAAAGACTTTGTCAACGCTCGGTACGTCAGTGCTTCCGAAGGTACATGGAGTATATTCGGCAATGAAACTACCAGGAAGTTTCCCGTGGTTACATGTCTTCCGGTTCACTTACCTGGAGAAAACTTCCATCAGATGCATCGTAAGGACGGCAATGCGTCCACCGCTTCGAAACTATTAAGATACTTCGCCCGTCCAACAGCTCAGAATTTTCAACTACTCAAGTACACTGAATTCTATAACCGGTACCTGCACAAACCTCTTGCTCGAAACTGCACTGTTGCTCTCGGCTCCGACCAGTGGCTGGAGCAGCCATCTCCAGATATTAACATCCCCCAGATGGTTTCTGCCCGAGCGGCTGAAGACATTGTAAGCAGACTAACTTTCATTTCACCACGGCAAGGTGAAGTTTTCTATTTACGTGCTCTACTGCTACACAAACCGGCGTACAGCTACGAAGAACTCCGCTCAGTCAATGGTATCATTTACCCCACCTTTCAGGAAGCCGCAATTCAGTTAGGTCTATTTGCAAACATCAATGAAGCTGAAAATTGCTTGCAAGAGGCCGTCGCTTTCCATTATGCCCCGTACCATCTACGATTTCTCTACGCGCAACTCATAATTGACATACCCGCGCCGGCATTGGAATTGTGGGAAAAATACAAAGACGAGCTTTCAGCTGACCATTCAGAACGATTCGGCCGCACTGATCGAGCGTACTTGGAAGCCTTGAGAGATATCGAGCGCGTACTCACTCTGCGTGGTTCCAATCTATCCGACTTCGGGCTCCCGGACCCCGGAAACGGAATAAACGAGCTTGAAATCGAATACCAGTCTTTCGGTCTAAGAATCGAAGAATTATCACGTACCGCGGACGATATGATAGCGCGGATGAATCCACAGCAACTAGAAGCTTTCAACGTTCTGTACACTATGGTAACGTCGACCTGTCCGACGCACACTGTCTTCTATTTGGACGGCAAAGCCGGCCGTGGGAAGTCATTTGTAGCATCGGCGCTCTGCACAAAACTACGATCTGAAAATCGTGTACCCGTAATCACGGGAACAACGGCACTCAGTGTAACGATGTATGAAAGAGGACGAACGGCTCACTCCGCATTCGGAATACCGGTTTCTCAGGTCAGTTCGTACCTACAATCTTAGGGGACTTTTCAAACACTCTGACATACACTTAACAGTTTAATTTCGACCTTCACTCCAACATCAAGCTGAATTCCCAACGCGCTCTCTTTCTCGCTGCGTCCGATATCATTATCTGGGAAGAAATGCCAATGGCTCACAGATCTGCGTTGGAATGTGTGAATGAACTCTTACAGGCGATTACTGGAAGACATGACCCATTTGGCGGCAAAATATTCCTCGGAATCGGTGACTTTCGTCAGACAGCCCCCGTCGTGCGTTCTGCCGGTAAGACTGAGACCATCGAACCTTCTATTGTTTCGTCCCCTCTGTGGCCTTCTTTTACTGTCCTGCGTTTGGACCAACCTATACGCAACGCCTCTGACCCCGACTACGCACAATGGGTGGACGACATTGGACAAGGTTGCGTCTCATTAGATGAAACTGACGTACCACTGGATATGATAGCTGATATCGATAATGTAGAAGACGCTATACAATTTCTCTACCCACCCGAAGTTTTAGCCACTCCGGAAGAATTTATACGAAATTCCTTCTTGAGTCCCCTCAACTACTATGTCAATATGTTTAATGAATCCATGCTGGAACGCCTGCCAAACGAACAAGGTACGCTCTGTACACTCTTCTCTACTTTCCTACACTAACCACTTACAGTCACCTACTACAGTTTCGACACCGTCAAGGAAGACGAGACTCCGGTGCCTGCAAACCATCCTGCCACTTCCATGGACTATCTTTCCTTGCAACAAGAAAATGGTGTACCGGCCCACGAGCTTAACCTAAAGCAGGGCTGCGTCTGCACCATCATGAGAAACCTTGATATCAACGAAGGCTCGGTCAAGAACCGTCGAGTAGTGGTCGAGAAATTGCTCGAAAGGGTTGTTGAAGTTCGTCTTATTGACACTTCTTCCCATCGCCGCACTTTCTGTATCCCTCGCATAACTTTCGAATTTCAACCAAAAAATTGTCCGTGGACTATACAACGTCGTCAATTCCCCTTGCGTCTAGCTTACGCCACTACATTCAACAGCTGTCAGGGTCTGACACTTGATAAAGTTGTGCTGGACCTCCGAACTAGTGTTTTCACACATTGTCAACTCTACTGCAGCGTATCACGCGTCAGGCACAGAAACGCGTGTAAGAAACTCATGGAGGAGGAAAACGAGACAGGAACAACCAGGAATGTAGTCTATCAGGAACTTTTACTGTCTAGATAGTTAGTTACATAATTTTCCAGCTTGACCTGATCGAATACATCATGTTGAGATTTGCCAACTTTGCCTTGAAGAAGATACATCATGCCAAATTTTGCCCATATTTTCAGCCGGCCCAGATGGTGCAGTGGTTAGTGTCTATGCTGATTTATGCTACATCTGAGTCAAGTTCATACTTCATGATTGACAATGAGGATATCACGAACTGCTGAGGCCAGCTACTGATACCTCATTGGCCGGCCAATCTTTGGAACCCATTATTTTTGTGTAACATACCGAAACCGGTTAGAAAACTCGACTTTAAATCGTTTAGCCACACTTACAGCCACACTTAAAGCCGCACTCATATAGGTCGCCAGTTCGAACCCTCGGGGCGGCAAGGCCGTCACCGGTGCTAGTATAATATATACACATGGTTTGTCGGCTCGAAGCATTCTCATTGGTTGATTGTGGTACGTACCACCTTACTGTGGCAAATTACAGAATACTCATTGGTTGGCAGATGGTCTTTTTCAGTCATGATTAGTGATCTGTGGCACTTTGCTTGAGTGTGGCTCTCACAACAGCTATTGGTCAGCAATCCAAGCTGACTAGATGCAATCTGGGTGGGCTGGCTCTCAACTTGCTGGAAATGATGTAGACGTGTTGGCTGGATGCGATCTGGACCGGCTGGCTCATGGCTAGCTAGATATGATCTGGACAGGCTTGCCCTCTGGTAGTTGGGCGCGATCTGAACAGGTTGGCTCTCGAATGTCTGGAGCCAATCGAGATGGGCTTGCTCTCTACTCGCTGGATAGAATTGGGACAGAATCGACTGGCGGGATCTAATCTGAATGTAATCTGAACGGGCTGGCTCTGGAAATTCTGGAGACAATTGAGACTGGTGGATGGGCTAGCTCTCTGCGGGCTGGACATGGTCAAGATAGGCTGGCTCATGGTCAACTTAATATGATGTGGATGGGCTGACTTTTGGCCGGCTGGAGATGATCTAGACAATACTGACATACTCACTCTGAGATTGTTCTTCGCTAGCTGGATGCGATCTGCACAGGCTGGCTCTCAGCTGGCTGGACTCAATCTGGACGGGCTAGCTCTTGGCTGGCTGGCTGGATGGGCTGGCTCTTGGCTGGCTGGACATAATCTGGACGGGCTAACTCTATGCTGGCTGGACGCAATCATGATGGGCTGGCTCTCAGCTGGCTGGATTTAATGGGTTTTGGGGTTTAGGATTATTTGTTACCGAAGGGGGCGGCGAAGCCGCTACATACCTAATATCATAACAATGTGCTAAGCCCTTGGGCCTGATTACCCCTTCTCGCGTGCGTAAATTTATGGTAGTGTTTTTAATCAATATACGACATAGCCCAATTGAAACGTACACATTGTGTGTTGCCTCGAAGCATTTGGAAATGTTTACCATATGGCTGTACCTCAAGCTGCCTGGTCAGAATTGTTTGGTATGTGGCAATGAGTCAGCTTTTGTGGCATCACTGCTCCAAACAAAGCAATCAGTGTTACCCTACTAACTATGTTTAAGCCACAACACATGCACTTGTTCGAGCAGCCATAGGATGTGAGGTCCGCACAGCTGCCGACCTGCCAGAATGACAGCAAAGTTCAAGCGTACTCCAATCCTTTCTACTGTTTTACTGGAGATTGTGAACTTCTTTGTTGACCGCTCAAGTATGCTAACCAAATCATCATATTAACTCCTGAAAGCAGCGAAGTTCACATTCTATAGGCGGCAACCCTGCCCCCACACCTTGTATAATATATGGATGAAATTGAAGTTGAAAATTTGTTTGGTAGCAAGCTGAACTTTGCGGCTGGGTGTAGTCTCTTTCTTAGCTTTTCTCAGGCTGAAAATACTGCAGGTGCGTGCAGTACCTGATTGTTGTAATATCCAACCAATCCAGCCGCACCGTTCACAAAGGATACAAAAATACGACCTACCCCTTAGCAACATGCACATATCAACCTGATATCCAGCAATGGCACAAAACTACCAACTATGAAATTTCTTCCCTCTGTTTCGCCTCTTCTTCCCATACCACATTCAAGAAGCATCAATATCGCTGTCCATGGGCGGAGTACCTGGATTCGATGACCTAAAACAGTGCACATGAGACTGTTTCTCATATGGCGGGTCCTACAACATCGACATAGCCACCGAGTGCAGAACCCCGAAATGTATCTGCCTGCCACAAAACTTTTCAGTTGCACTCTTTAGGCTGTGGGAGTGCATTTCGGAACAACTGACTGTGTCAAAGGCTGGGCCTATGGGGTGTGGAGATGGGTCGCAGCAGGACGCAGCAGGGAAGGTGCTAAAGGCGGCATGCAAAAGCATTGGGTTTTATGTGGACAACATTGAGTAAGAGCCATGGATGATAACACGCGAGATGACCCTAGCTACAGCATATAGGACGAGCGGAACGAGTGGAAGTACCGGGAAAATTGCGGACGCTTCTAGTTTCAAACATCAATATCTTCGGATGTTTGCTGTAGCTATGGTCACAACAATTGCAATTCCCACCTTTTTGTTCGGGATGAAGTTTAGTGCCTGGTTGTAACGCATGAAGTTATCCATCCGTAGATTGGACGGAGACTTCTCCTATCGTCTCATTTTCAACCTCGAATACCTTATCCTCTTCACAATCCCGCGATCAATTTCCTACCCTTACAACATCGTCTCCAACAAGAACGCCAACAGTCTATTCAACTTCAACTTCAACATCAATTTCGATACCACCTTCTTCGTCTTCATCGTCCTCTTCCAGCCTTACCACGACACAAATAGCTACGATATCAGTGCCATCGCCATTGTGGTCCTGGAAATTATCGCCTACCTGAACTACAAGCGGAAAGGCAAAGAGATGGGAATAATTCTACGGCTCAGGGGGGTTAGGATAGATCTTTGTACAAGACATTAATATTATTACTTACTCTTGGGTCTCACAATTGTCCTTATCAACGTTTTGTACATCATGTCATTAATATGTAATAAAATATCATGCGTTACCTCCCGTCTTACGCCGGAAGTTCTCCCAAGTGGACCTGGGAACTAAAGTCAGCTGATAAAATATCAAAATGTTCTTATTTCGTTTTAATACATTTCTTCCCCTAACCCTTACGCCAGAGCAAGATCCTAAAGGATCACAAATATAAATGCCCTCAATTTGCGGCCTTCAATATCACCTTGTATGGCGGCGTGTCCGGGCGGTGGCTTGCCCTGCGAGAGAGACATGTTGTAAAGTATAACATCCCCGTATCCGAGTACCACACAAATGTTGGTTCCGGGTCGTACATATTCGCTGAACAAAAATGCGCTAGCGCAATGCCGGTATCCACACTCTGGCAATGCGGAGTTGAGTTTCGAACGAAACAGGGCTGAATACGTCGGTATGCCATGTGTTTGTCATGAACCTGTAGCGCTATCGAGGTTGAAAGATGTGCGCGTGAGAGCTGATGCCTCTCACAGCGCTTCTTAGGGTGGCTTATCCGCATAGCAATTCTGCTGTGTAGAAAAAGCACCCGACTAGCAGAATTTTCTCAACATTTGCGGCTGAACCTAATTTTGCACAGACCAACATCGGCAAAAGTGTGAATCCACTCTAAGCTGCGCTACGCATACACGTGTACACGCGCAGCTCATAACCAGCTTTCTGTGTGAGGCGCAGTCTATAGGCTTGGGGCCTTCGCAAATTTTTACAATCAATAGGCTTCCACTGTTGCTATACGTTTTCGGTATTATTGTTGAAAACAAGCTCTAGAGAGTGCTTCAGGGTGACTAGCTTTTTTCTGCAGGAAGCTTTCAGCCACCGGTGACGGAAGCTTTAAGCCGCCGGTGATGGTCTCGGAAACTTTCGGCGGATGGAAAATTCTGGGTCGTAGAAGTTTTGACGTAGCCTATCAGCTTGCCTAAGTACTCCCACCACTGTCCGGTACTCTGATCACCATTACCCTGACCATCGCTACCAATATCACTATCACCACTATCACTGTAACTAGTATGAGCAGTGCAGGACTGAATACAGGTTCCACCTGAAAAACTTAGTTGGAGACCTGCTCTTCCCAAGATCTAATTGTTCACCGTTGCCGAAGGAGAGATGGCTGAAGGTGCCAACAACATCGTTGTGAGACATTGTGATGTTCTATCAGAGAGCTGCAACACTGGCATATCAAGATAAGGTTTAAAACTAATCGCTAGACTCAAATGGACCAACGCTATCATCTGCTGGGCCGCCACCTGCCCGATGCCAATCCCTGTCCGCCACTGCGTTGGTCTGTGCACATCGTCTGAAACGGGCTAGGCCGGGCTGGCTCGTGTGTTGATATCCGGTGGCGAGTGGTAAAGAGCGGCAAAGGCATACCCGACGGGTAGTAGGAGTGGAGCTCCGCCATCTAGCCGGCCAGCCCGGAGGCGGAGGGGACTAAGGGGCTGTCATACTCTAAGTAGAGTGAATACAGTATGATTAAAACAAAAAAAAAAAAAAAACAAGGCATACCCGAAGATATAGCGGAGGTTTTCTGTATATATGCCCAGGCTTTTCCCTTCTCTCTTCTCTCTGCATCTTACTGTAGTCTATGCATAGCGTTCTTTCGCAGCACTGTGGGTACACGCGGGCCGAGTGATTTACAGTGACACGCTGGCACGTATGAGGACGTCACAAAGCCATAGTATCATTACTAGCTACGATATATCTCTTTATCAAGATAGTAAGTTTCATAAAGTTATCTGGCAAGCAATGGTATCGAAGCGTCCAGTGGTAAAGTGGGGGTTTCGCCTAAAGGCTTCATGAGGGAGATAGCAAGTGGGGAGGTACTGAATGAAATCAGAACTGCGAAGAATGCCATGATTTAGAGCAGCAGCCATGCTGTTTATGGATTCCCATTTCATTTTATGTAAGCCGGCTCGCGGGCTTTGGAGGGCCCTCGGGCGATTAATTTAAAAACCCGCCCTCGCAGTCTTTGAGATTGCCAGTCGAGCCCAACCTCCACAAAAGCGCGGGAAAAGCCTCCGGTCCGGCTGGGCCTGTTTCGAATACTGGGTACATCCTCTAACGGCGTTGACAAATATCTTAACCCTATAGCTCTGTTTGCAGATGAGAACGAAGTATCATTTGTCTACTCACTCCATTCCCACTACAACATTCATTTCCGCCACTACCGGAATCACACACTAATACAACTATACCTATTTCGACCCTCAAACCGCGTTGATTCTGATACGATATCGAGGAGAACAGAGAGCGACAGGAGAAACCCACAAGGAAGATAGCAACAGCAAGTGGTAGAAAGGGACTGAGACAGTGTGAGGCGAACCGCATAATGTATCTGACGAAATGAACTGAGAGTAGGAATAAGCGGTCATAATACGGCAATGAAGGCACTGGACAGGCAGGGATGAAAAGCCTTAACAGGGACCGGAAATAGCACTGCTGAAATGACAGAAGGCTTAGAGAGGGGAAGAACGAGGAGGAAAAGTTCAGGGAGAAAAGGCACCCTTCTAAAGGCACTACGTAGTTCCATATCTAGTGCCGTTTCCCCTGTGACAACTATTGGAGCCTTTTGTACTCATATAAAAGAACCCTAACCCGATTGTTGCACTTAATACCTTTTCTGTTTAGCGTACGAAAATGTATCTCAAGTCTTTTCGGTGTCTTTAAAAAAGTACATTTCTGACTGCCATAAAAATAGTCACAATAGCCTCTTGTACTACAGGTCCACTATTTGACGGTACCACCTGTGCATCATTCATATATTCGTATAGTTTCTCGATTGGTTACTTGTATTAGTGTGACTGCAATCATATGATCCTCATCCACCATCCCTATAATTCGTGTTGCCTATCCGATGGTGGTTAAAATGGCAAGGCCTAGCAACTATCAACACTCTCTTGTACTATATATCTCGAGTCTTTCTCCTTCTCTCTTCTCTCTGTATCGTAGTCTATGCACACGGTTGTCCCCTGTATATCATACTAATTCGTGTGTAATAAGGGGAGAGTACTTCATTATGCATCAAACGCAACCTCAGCGAACAAGAGATCGTGAATGACCTCGCTCCAGATTCTATAACGTCTGTTTCTAATGCAGTTCAAACCCTACATTTCCGCGTTAAAGAGGACTTAGAAACCGTGTGGAGCTTTAGTCAAGTGAACATCTAACAGGGATGTCACTGTACCTCGCTTGATGTCTCCATGTGGGCAGCAAAATGTGCGATGAAACCTAAAATGCGGATTTATTAGTTTTCCGTACAGGGGGAGAGTATGGCAATGCAAGTGCAACCATCCAGGTATCTGTCGGTAACACCGCCTACAGAAACGAAATTCACAAATGCCATTATCCCTCTAAACACTCGGTTTTCTTCAATTGTTGCAGTTTTCAGCCTTGAAGGTTGTTAGTTGATCAGAATAGCATTCTTTGTGTTGCAGATCGGATGATAGAACGGATGAGAATCCTGGATTGGAAGTGCAACAAATCAAAGGAAACCGAGCGTGTAGGGATTCGCAGTACAAAACTCCAAAATCAAAGAAAGCAATCAATCACACTGATGTTCACACGTGTCGGTTATATGGCTAGAAGACATCTTTGCATGGGAGTGAATGAAAACGCAAAATTCACTGTACGAATGTGCTCGTTTGAATTTTAACCGCGACATGACATACAAGCTACACCATCGGATTCGGACATACATTTTCTGCTTAAACAGGAACTTATATTGCAGAGGCTTTCGATGTCGGGCTGAACTTTATGACTAGGAGTGGTCGTATTCCCAGCCCGTCTTAGGCAGAGCGGTACTGGCTTGTTTCAATATCCAACAAATTCAGCCACACCATCACAAGAATACAAAGACGCGACCTACACGCACATTTACATGCACATTTCCCCTAACCTCTGGCAATGGCACACCACCTCCGACTGCGACTCCGACCTTCCTCCCCATGCTTCTCTTCTTCACATGGCACATTCAAGTCATATCAGACGTACTATCTATAGGTGGTGGAGTACCTGGATTTAACGACCTTAGACGGTGCACTCAAAGACTGTTTGACTGATGGTGGGCCCTACAATATGGACAAACTCACAAGCCGCGCTTCCTAAAAATATATCAGAGAGCAAACGATATTTGCAGTCGCACTTTCTTATCTCGTGCAATGCATTTCGGTTCGAGACGATCAGCCAGGGCTTAGGGTTTTCGGTTGAGGGGACGAGTCGCAGCAATACCCAGCGGTGGAGGTGCCGAAGGCGGCCTGCAAGTTGGATGGTTTTGATGTGGATACCGGGAGAGCGGATTCTACGAAAAGTTCAGCCCAAGTTATGGAGAGAACGACAGGTACGTACAACTAAGACTCGGAAAACGGTGGAGACGTATGCCGGTGATACGGAACATGTGGGGTGTTTACGGTCTACTTCTCTAGAGTCATGGTTACCGAGGTTGTACTTCCCTCTCTTACGTTCCGGATGATGGTTTAACGCCTGCCGACAGACACGAAGACAGACACTTCCAGTCTCCTCACATGGAACCCTAAACACCATGCCACAGTCGTATTTGCTGACAACCCTGCCCTCAGAAGCTCCGAAAAAAAATTATGTTTCAGGGGAGTAGGAAGCACTTTCCTTGGTATTAAGCTCTACAACAACGTTTCCTTTCAAGTTCTTGGCATGGGGCATGGATAGAGAGATAAGTGCGATCTGCACGTCATGCATTGAGATATCATCCGCCGCCAGTGGTCTGGCACCGGAACTTCTCCGAAAGTGAACTTGCGGTAAAACATGCGCAGTCGACAAAATATCACCAGACTAGCAAGTTCTGTCCAAATACACCTTTTCGCCTGACCAAGGTGTTGTATTATGATTCCCCAACTTAAATCCGGGAGTCTGCCACAAATATAAATGCGTACAATATTCCACCTTGGGGGGTGGTGTGCTAGTGAAGGCGAGATATATATCTAAAAATGAGAGCATGGTTACAATTACATTATATCGCTAGTTGCATTTCAACAAGGTTCGGAGTCGTGCATACTCGCTAAACCCTGTGCCTGATCAATGCGTCGTACCGCTTCTCGCGTGTAACGCAGTACTTAAATTAACACAACTGAAATAACAGTTGCATGAGCTAGCGCAATGCCAAGGTAAACACCACCCCGGATATGCGATGTTGAGGCCCAATATGCTCCTTGTTTTTGTTATGAACAGATGGTATGAGAGCTGATGCATCTTAGCACTTCTTATCGTGCTTAATCCGCGTTTCTGCGAAGTGTATGACACCCATAAAGAGTCGGGACTGGCAAGAGCAGCCCGGTAAGTCTGGCGAAGATAAGGTTTACGCCAACAGATTAGCCGATGTCAACATTTCAGCCACACACCACTTCCCACCCGCCACGTGCATCCAGGTGCACTGACTCCATGGTCCTAGCTGCACACCTCTCTGTGGCGCGGGAGTATCCCGTGCCCCCGGCACTTCTACCGAATGAACTCTATTAATCTATCACATGTATCTGACAAGCTGCTAAGTTGAGTTACCAAAGCAGCGGTGGTTACCGGTATCTAGCTATGAGGTTCAATCTGGACTGTAACAGTTTAACTCTAACTACTTATTATTGGTAGCTAAAGGTGCGGTACTAACTAATAAAACATGGTTCAGCTTGACTGAGAGCTAGTGGAAGCGAATTGGCAGGCGGGACCCGGTCGACTGTCAGTGGAGGCGAGCATATTCGCCGACGGCCGGCGGAGGCGAGTCTGTTGGCCGACTGAGGGCGGGCGGGGGGAGGCGGCCGAAACCTTGAGCTTGAGCTAGAGCCCGAGCTTGAGCTTCAGCTTGGGCTAGAGCCTGAGCTTGGATGGAGCGGAGGAAGTTATGAGCGAGGGAAGAGAGCATATAAGAAGAGCGGAGTAGCAGAGGTTAGGCAATCCGCGCCTTCAGCACCAACACAAACACACCCGCATTCTCTCGCACTCTCATCTTCACCATCTTCTCGGCTCCCACGCTCCTCTCGTCTCTCCACGCCCCTCGCACACTATTCCTTCTCACCGCTGTCTCTCGTACTCCCTTCATATTTAACCTCTCTCCCTCCATTAGCAAAATGTCGTCAAACTCTAGTTTCTCCTCGAGCTAGTTAAGCAGCGGAAGCTAGGTCGCAGACCATGGCAGAACCAGCGGCACCGCAAACGCACAATCGATAGTCAATTGTCCAAATTTGAACCCTCCCGATATCGATATCAACGTCGTACAACGAGCACTCACAGCTGCCCTCGAAGCGCGGCACGGTCCAAGACCCACGACGACACCGAGCACACTAGGCACGGCAGCCACAAGCACGACAGCCGAACTACCAGGTAACGACTCCATGCTTCTCTCCATCCAAGAGATATTCCCCGCATTAGACACAGCAGTCGTGCAGTCCATCTATACAAACAAGTTCCAAGCCAGACACCTCCTGAAGCTCGAAGCTTCGTTCACATACTAGAAGAAACACCCGGAGTTATACTCCTTCGGCCCCGGAGGCGTCGAGATCGAGGAATACAAATCGATATCCCACCTCATGCGCCCTTTCATAGTCTACATCGTAGTTCTATGCACATTTGCACCACCACCGCAAAAGCTCTCGCTCGTCATCGCAATGCTATCTTACGTACATACACTCTACGACCACCTCCGAAGGATAGCGTGCGAAAATTCCACATTTTGTTCCACCAGAAGAGAATAAGCCGAGGCGTATATGAACCATTGGATGGAGCACTCCAGCCCACGGACTGGAGACGGATCAACTCTTTAAGCGCATTCCAGGAAACCGCCCGCCCAACGAAACAAACACACACCGGCACCCCGCACAGCCCAGCCGATCGCACCAGCACCAGCTCTAGTGACAAGATCTGCAACAACTACTGTTAGACCGAGTCTTTGTAGAGTAAGTCATCACGTGGCGTTGGGTTAGGGTTGGAAGCTAGTATATAGGCTACGTGTCATCTTAGAATTAGACTCAATCAATCGTCTCGACAGGTTCGTCACAACAACTACAACAGTGAAACCTGCGCCTACCTATCAGGCCGCTTCGCACATGCTTTCACGATCTGCAAAGGACCGCACCCAGCCATGAAGTGTGTGCCCAGAAACGAAGACAAGAAGCATTCAGTTGAGCCAATACATACCCCTCTGTCAATAGGAACTTGAATCCCCTCAGATACGCGCGGCGCCTCCGTATCTGAGGCTCGGGAGACCTCAACTCGAGTTTCTGTTCAAATACACTGACACCTGCCAACTAAACATCATAAACGGCGGACCTCTACTTGAAACGGGATGGAACTATTGGCAACCAAGGAAGGGCTTCCGACCCAGAATGGGAGAGTCCAGGTGGAGTGGCGGCCGCAGCGGTGGCCGCCACTCCCCCGAGGCGGCACCCTTGCTTATGCTTTGTTTACTGTTTCGTTTCGGTTTTTGCTTTCCTGCCATTTCTTGTGCTGCAATTGTTTGTATATGACAGCGAAATGAAAAGACACGTGCTGGAGGGAAAGGTGAGTCCACTAGTTTCCACATAGTAGTGAGCAGCACACCCTGAAGTAATCTGTATTACCCACTCAGCCGTACTTAAGGCTTAATAGTCTGAGGGGGGTGTAATTTAAAAGTTTATGGTCCAGCTCTATTCAACAGTACTCATTCCAATTCATAATGCTTAGTCTCAACAGTGGCGCTTACCCTAGTCAACAGTACTCAATCACAAGACCAGAAATATTATATAAATGAAATCAGCCGATTAAAGAGTGCGATTTGTCTGCATTTCACCTATAATTCGTATTGTGAACAGAGTAAAACCCACGGATATAATTGACCAGAAGTGTTGCGGGTGCATGTATGGACTTCAGCATATCGCGGTGGTGGGCTTGTAGCTGTGGTGGGCTTGGAGCTGTGGTGGGAGCGTGGTGCACCTAGTTAAGTGTGGACGCTGGGCATTCCCACCCCTAATAAAGCCCTGGGCCGTATGTATGACGTGCCGAGAGGGAGCAAACCTTTCTTGGCGGTGTATCAACTCTGGTACTTCACACCACCGTTTCAAGTCCACTTTGGCACCAGTCATATATGCTATATATTGCACTCTTCCAAAAGGACTGGCTCCCGTAATTCCAATATATATTGGCAGGACGGCTTGTTTTCCGGCAGAATCGTTAGCTATAGGTTAGGGTTCGACCTTCGGTGGTGTACATTTGTTCTATAGCATATCTACCATATGATGGCGTAATTCAATCCATCCCTTCGATTTCGGATCTCAGGAATACATTCAGTACGCGGTCTAATTAGGGTTCTACTATTGCGATAGTTCTTGGCATGTGGATTTGACGGAATATCTGTCGGGGGTGTGTATTCGAACTGGACATGCAACTACTTTCGATATATCATTAGCAACCGGCTCCACGGCACAGATCCTACTACAGGTTCACACATTATCTTCACGTTCCAGACAAGGCATAAGACCGGAAGCAGCAATGTCATTTAATTACATATCGACATCATGATGTGCGCGGTTTGCGTCAGCACAGGTTTGCACCAACTTTATGAATGAAGATACAATCAAACATTGAAAAGATACCATAAAGCAGAAACATACAGCAATCATATCAAAACAAAACCCCATCCTAGCTCCCCTAATCCAGCGCGCTATTTTTCTTCTTTTCTTGCTTCCTCTGGTATGTTTTTACCGCATACAACGCCATGATTACTGCGGCAATAGTACCGACGATACCCGCCACCATGCCGACTATTTGTGGCGTAGTAAGGCCGGAGGACGACGACGATGGAGATGGCGATGCTATTGGCGATGGAGTAGAACTGGCTGTCTGCGATTGTAGTGGGGGTAGTGTTTTCGAAGGAGGGGTTGGGGACTGCTCTGACGGTGATGGGGTATTCGTGGTTTTATGTTCGGTTGATGGAGAGGTGAACGTCTCCGTCACTGGGCAATCATTAAACATTAACCCTGAACAAAAGAGCAGGAAGCGCAATCGTTGCGACCACAGCCACAAAGACAACAACCGCAAACATCCCAAGACATCCACGTTCAATTCCAGAAGCAGTCGAAGCAGTCGTACCTGTTCCGGCGCCAGTCCCACCCGTTTCTACCGGTGTCTCGCCCGCCGTTTGCGTCGTAGCGTGGGCGCTACCTCCACTCGTCTTACTGGGATCCGCCGCCGAAACATCATCCACATTAAACCCCTTGTCACTACACGCCACCTTCAACACCTTCGCCGCTGGTTCCTGCTGCGAATCCTCACCGCATCCAACCGGGCCCCAGCCCGGCTCATCCTCATCCACCGAAATACACTTCTTGAGCGAAGCAAGCGCGATTGCAAATGTCGAGGGCTGGCAGATACATTTTGTGGTGTGGCAGCCGGTGGTTTTGTCGATGTCGTAAGGCCCGCCGAAGGTGATGCAGGCTTGTGCGCACCTTGTTAGATCTGCGAATCCGTGTACGTTGATCATCGGTAGTGACTCCCCCCATCCTTGTGTGCGACAAGTGAAGAGGGCGAGAAGTAGGGGAAGGAAATGGAGGTGTAGTATCATTGCGGTGGTTGATGTAGAGATCTGCGTGATGTGTGTTTGTAGGGTAGGTCGCTGCTTTGTAGACTTCGGCAATGGTGCGGCTGGGTGGTGGATGTTGGAACAAGTAAATATGGTATACTGATTGGTTACAACTCAGCCTGGGAGGGGCTGGTAATGATACTTCAGCCGCAAAGTTCAGCTCAATTCCAACAGCCTTTGCAACACAAGTTCCAGTTGAAGCCAAAAAGCATGTCAGGCCATGTGGTGGTACGGAAAGTAAATGAGCATGCCAAAAAGATGGAATTTCCCCTTTTTGACACGATTTTATCCTCTTCATTCACACAAGTCTATTTTTAACATCTGATTGGCTAATAAATCTGCACTTCAGGTCTCCCTTCAAGTCTCATCATTTGTTCTTCTCAGTTCGCGGAAGATTTTGCGCCCCGGAGTGACCGGTCAGTTCACGGAGTCCCACCTTCCGTGAATGAACCGGTCATATCAGCGTTCCGTGAATTGAAGAGAAAATATTTCTCTAACGACGCTCAATAATGACAATCACCCTGTACACCCTGATCGTCATTCGCCACGATCCGCCGCATCGATCGCCAAATGACTGGCAGCAACTATAATACCAGTCGATAATGTAATTTGCAAACACTCAAAATCGCCATCGCCATGCAGGGCAAAATTTTCTTGAACTATATACCTACCGGGCCCCAGTAGCCTCTGTGATATTCAGAAGTGAGATGTGGGAAACGGTGAAACTCACGTTATTTTATCGTGTGATTTGTTTTCAAGCCCACCACCGACAGTATGGATAGTTTTAATACCCTCCCCTTCTGGTTTTTTGCAGGCAGCTACTACTGTTAAGGCTCAACACTGATAATTGGGGTATCTTTTGAGCGCACTAGTACCACCTCAAGAAGCAAGTTCCCGGTAGGCAACGGCCCTATCGGTGCCAGTTCAGAGCCCTAGTGGACTAGAATGCGGCCCGGGATGCCCTAATCATCCGAAATGATGCCGGAAATGGGACAACTCCGTCGGGCCTCAAAAGACTATATTCCACCCTACGCACCCTGATCACTGTCTCTATGATCTGCTGTATCTGCAATGCTGGGGAGCAACGACAATCATACTATGCACCATACCATCATCTAGAACTGTCACCTCTGCCTCCACCTTTTCCTCTATCTCTTCCTTATTTTCTTCCTTCACTTTATCATTTTCCCCCGCCACTCCCTCCTCAGTTTCACAACTTCTCATCCATTCTCGTCCGAAGTACATTTATTACTATATGATCTTTAATGAAGTCACCTGTACTGAGATCGTCATATCGACTCACAGGTTACGGACTCATAGTCAGAGACTCATCCACGAGTCTTCACTCGCCACCACTGGTATTTGCAATTGTGAGCTTCCATGGACTTCCATGGTATTCCAGGCTCTCATGTATATAAAGACAGAGCTTCTCCTTAGTTAGTAGAATAGACTTCATCCGCTTTACATTCGTAACAACATTTGGTCTCTTTACTTAAATCTGCTTATGTGTTAGCTCTATGGCGTTTGTGATTTATATCTGCGCGACCACCGGAATTTATGCACACTGCGCCGCCATTACGCTCTAGCAATTAACTAGGTACTCTATATGCATCTTGAATCACTTGCGGCGTGTAGTTGTGCAATTCCCTTGGGACCAAAACGTACATATAGGGACTGCGGCATGCAGCTTCCCCGAGTTGAGTCCTCGATGGCTAACCTGGTCTAAAAGTACCTGATAGGAACAGGAAGGGCAATTTGGTCTATATATTCGAAGCGCACACAGTAAGCTGACAGGCCACTTCATAGTGAGTAGTTCCTCATCCCGTGAAGCGACTGGTTAGGTCATTGGGTGAGGGCGCTCAGTTCACGGAGGCCAGTTACTCCCGGATTGACCGGTCGCTCCGTGGATTGATATTCTCCGTGAACTAACTAGAACCTTACGTGTAGAGTCTATACTTTGAGCGAGAAAGCAAGGCAGCAATGGACACGAAGTCTCCCTCAAGCAGTGTTTCACTAAATCCAGAGCTTCCTTACACCCGAAAAGCGTTCAAGGCCAGTGCGGACAAACCTTCCGAGCTAGACTTTGAAACGCGTCGAGACAGGTGTACCAAATAGGTCTTGCAAGAACCCAACCACTACTTACGCGACATAGCTGACTCTGCGCTGCTGCGAAACGTACCGTGTAACGTAGTGCACTTCGTTCAAAATATCTAGATCTATCCAGCCTGACTAAATAGCAGCGATTGTCTAATTCCCGCCCTTGTGCTCCGAAGAAAGTTTAACGCGCACGATCACGGAAATCTAAACAAAAGTAGCTATGGAAAATATGTAGCCTCATCTTGGCTGGCGGCGTGTCCGGGCTGAGTTGATTGCCCCGAGAGATGCGTTGCAGCACAGCTATGTAACCGAGCACTGCTCAACAGGTGGGTCACAAGGCCGGCGGGAGGGATGAGTGCGGACCACGCTATCATTCAAGAGGGGAATAATTACGTGCCGGTTCTCCTGAGAATCATCCGACCTCACCGATCAGTCCCAACCCATAGTCCGAGGTATTCAGGCCACTTGACCAGTGGGGTGTGAGTCTGAGCCCCACAGGGGGTAAAGCCTATGGAATTTCGGGAACGGTGGTAGGGACAGGACACCCCTCAGGCTTCACAGTGAAGAACTGTCTGAGTGCAGCCTTGGTCAGTTGGCATTGGCGGATATGTTGGTGAAACATGGTGGCTGATTCTCACAGCGGCAGTGGCTTAAGGCAATGCTGCTGCAAGCTGGGGTAAGGTGCTTGAAAAGACTGGTCTTCGGGCTGTCCCCCCATTTGTTCTGTTAGCGAGCATGATAGCTGGCTTGCCAGTGGGTCTGCGTCTGGCCCCTCAGGGGTTTTAGCTACTGAACAGTCGCTATCCAAGTCTATTTAAGCTGGAGGTTTGGAGCGGGATGGGGATAGGAAATGATTTCTGAGCCGCAGCTGGATATGGGGGTAGTCCCTACCTGGTGAGTGAGCCGCTCGTTTATCGTGGTCCGACAGGACGGACGTCCATGTTGGTGTCAAGCGGACAAGAATTGCTGCCACTCGGTATCAGTGCAGGATGAATAGCCTTAGGGGAGGATGAGTCTGTGGACTGCGTCATTGTGTGGTTTGATGCCGACACCTGTGACAGTTGCTTGCTCAGCTCTGTATCTAATGCTAGTCACACCTTCTCAGTACAGGACTCTGAGGCTTAAGGTGCAAACACATTGAAGTGTGGATGGTCTGGTTGAAGTTCATTTGACTATGGAGGGCTCCTCGATGTAAGATGGCTCAGTACGCAGTTTTTGCACAACATCACCTGGTGTGGGCCATTATCAGCCTGATCCTCTTTTGGGGCAGGTAGAGGGGGCAGAAGCCATAAATCTCTCCAAGGCAAGGCAAAATAAGTCAGTCGGTTATGACCCCAGTTTCTATCGCGAGCATGATAACCTCAGGCAGTGTTGAGGTGGCTCTGCACCAACAAAAAAGCAACGGAACTTATGCCATCCGGTAAACATATGCAAACACAGCAGGGCACAGTGTGTACTCACCCAACTGTTGTACCAGCACAAGAGGGAGACTTCGGTCATTATACCTCTGGGGGGATACCGAAAGGTATCGAATGGTTGTAGGGTTAATTCCACACCAAACATCCATGGTTGGGTGTTTGGAGCATCCCCCCTAAACTTGGAAGCGTGGGGGATGGGGAATACTGCGGCTGTGCTGTTGATGGATGTTAAGGGAGCCTTTCCACATGTGGCAAAGGGGAACTTGATAAAGGGAATGGAAGAAATGGGATTTGAAGCTGACCTGGTGAGGTGGGAGGAAAGTTTTACAGAAGGAAGAAAAGTGATTTTGTCAATGGATGGAAAGGGGGGAGATAGTATGGATGTGGGACCGGGAGTTCCGCAGGGGTCGCCAGTATCTCCTGTAGTTGTTGTTATATACCTTTTGGGGTTGTTCGGCCAGGTTGAGAAGAAAGAAGAAGAGTGTGGAAGCGAGGGTATATCTTTTGTCGATGATGTGGCATGGGGGGCGGAGGGGGACGATGTGGGGGACTGCACACAACGATTAGAAAGATGAGTCACGGAAAAAGCAAATTGGGCAAAGAAGAATGCCTGTCGGTTCGAGATCGAAAAAATGCAAGCGATGTTGTTCACAAGACGAAGAAAAAATAACGAACCAAAAATGAATGCCTGAGTGAGGGTAGGACATCATCAGATTTCTTACAATACAGAAGCGACAAGATCGATGGGGGTATGGCTGGATGATATGCTTACCCTGAATGATCCTACCAAACAGACCTTAGTGGAAGCTAGCAGAGCCCAGAATAGGGTGAGATCCTTGATGACAAAGAAAGGATTAAGCTCGGATGGATGCAAACAAATTCAAGTTCCAGCAGTTCAAGCAGAGGCGTTGTATGGGTCTGAATTGTGGTGGCATGGACATGAAACTCAAGCCCAAGAGGTGCAAAAGTTGTTGAATGAACAGGGCAGAAAGGTGACCGGATGCTTTAGAACAACACCTCAGGCAGCATTGATGTATGATGCGGGTTTACGACCAGCATAGGCTCTTCTTTATAACCGGGTACGATGGTATACGTTGAGACAGATGATGATGCCCAAAGCTCAAGGGAGAGGGAGAATGTTAGACATACGGAGGAATGTTGTACAGGAGGTGAAATGGATTGATGAGTTGAACCCGGAGGATGAACATTTTGAAAGGAGGAGTTATGAGAGGTCAACATTACCGATGGAAAAAACATGCCTCACAGGCACAGTGATGATTCAGGATGAGTAACAAGCGATGCAAGAGGCAAAAATGGAAAGAGATGGACTTGTTCTTTGGACTGATGGAGCAAGAAAGGAAGATGAGTGGGTTGGGTGTGCAGTGGTTTGGGAAGAAGATGGAAGGTGGAATAAGAGGAGAACACACCTAGGCTGATAGAAGGAAGCATTCGATGTGGAAATGCATGCCATGCCTGAAGCAATGAAGATTGCGGATGAGACAGCAGAAAAGGAAAAGTTCACCAGGGTTACGGTTTTTACAGATTCCCAGGCAACTTTAAGAGGAATACAATCGGACGAGCCAGGACCAGGACAGGTGCTCGCGCTACGAATGATGAACTGGACCGATGCATCAGCAAGGAACAATATCAAGGTAGAGTCCCGGTGGGTACCTGCCAATGAAGGGATAGAAGGCAATGCAGAAGCGGATCAACAAAGCAACAACGGCGGCGTATGGGTATTCCGGACGTTATACCGCAACGCGAAATCCGCTACCATTTTTAGATTATGTTTCGTTCCCCCATGTTAGCCGAAGGTTGACTGAAGTGAAGTGGGAAGAAAGTAAGATAAAAATAAAAGAGATGGGGAAGAAGTCTAAGCACAGTTAACGTGATGATTTGGTGAAGAGGGGAGGTAATAGCGCGGTGATGAATACCAAAAAGACGATTGCGGCGAGGTTTTATCAGCTTAAGTCAGGACATGCACTGATAGCGAAATACCTATTGCAGATCGGAAAAAGAAGTGATATGAAATGCTGGTGGTGTGGGCATGAATATCAGACAAGAGACCACCTGTTCAAGTGGTGCAAGAAATGGAAACGAGAACAAAAAAGGCTTTGGGTGGATGGGCAAGAGGGGGAAGATGGGTATGAGGGTGTCGAAAAGGTGTTGAAAAAGCCAAAAACTTCATCACCAATGTCTCTCGTGTTTGCAGAAGAAAAATGTTCACAGCCTGTGTTGGATTCCTTATCTTGTACAGATGTTGGCAGAATTAGCAGAGTGGTGGAGCAGGCGGAGAACTCAGATCATGAGTAGTCGAGTGATGGGGGGGTGTAAAACTTGATGTTGTTTTTGTGTGTGGCGGTTTCTTTTGTTGAGGGGAAGAGGACTCGCAGCTTTGCTTTTGTTTCTTTATGTTACAGAAGAAGTGGGGAGGAAATGTGTACGGGATATGCCATGGCTGCCAGTGGCCGAATGCAATATGATTACAAACAAACATACAAACTGCTCAACAGGTGGGTTGCACTCAATAGTGTTCCGGGGTCGTGCATACTCGCTTAACCCCTGTGACTGATCGACGTGTCGTACCGCTTCTCGCGTGTGCAGTGAATTGACACAACCGAATGACATCTATGTGCTAGCGCAATGCAAGGGCCCAAACATGTGGGGCCATGGGTACGCCCTGCGCTATGATCCGTCGGGATTGAACAGTGTGAGAGCTAGCACTTCCTATTGTGCATAGCAATTCTGCTGTGTAGAACATCACCCCACTGGCTGAGGTTGCGCAGTATTTGCGGCTGAATCTCACGTTGCGCAGGTCCGTAGCGAGTATGTAGGAAACGCTTCGTATCTGATCTGTCGGCTCGGGTCGCTGCGCTTCCGCTTCTTGATCGATTACTTTATCCCCTCGGGAAGATCCGGTAATTACCGCAGTGATTGGCTTGGCCGCGTTTCTATTGGCCTTTTTCCGTTATTTCACATCGATAGCAGAAGTTATCGGACAGCGCTAGATTGATAAGATGCGATTGCTCGTCATCAAGCAAAATGGGACCGTGCGGATGCAGTTGGTGCTGCTAGGTGTTCTAGTCAATTCACGGAGTATGTCAGTCCGTGGAGTGACCGGTCAACCCGTGGAATAACTGGGCTCCGTGTACTGACCAGTCACTTCGTTGAACGATACAGCCAATTGTAGGGAAAATTGGGAAAAAAAAAGGTTGTCTTGTCTCTGTTCAGCTGCACTGACAAAATGACAATAAGTCGGTATTAAGTCTGCAAGTATTGGTCCAATCACCATGTGATGCATACATCAAATATGCATAATTCATCGCTCTTTCACCTCCCTGTGATCGATTTACGATATCTTTAAAAATAGATTGTGCAGCTTCAAAACAAACAGCCTAAATTGCTGAAAATTGGTGTTTTTTCACAACCATTCTATCAATATTAAAGATATGCTAAATTGGAGACCAGGAGGTGAAAGAGCGATAAATTACGCATATTTCATGTATACATCACTTTGCAATCAGAGTAATTGTTACTTTGGTTTGAGCACAATTAGCACCAGTCAGTTCATGGAGCACTGATCTGACTGGTTCATTCACGGAAGGTGGGGCTCCGTGAACTAACCGGTTACTCCGCGGACTTACATTCTCCGCGAACTGACTAGAACAGCTTACTTGGGAGCGTACAGTCAAGCAGGCTGAGAGTATGCCATCGAGTGCAATTGGGAGCGTCCTTCAGAGCATGCCCGGGAGTGTACTGGAGTACGTACTCAGAGGTGTACTTGGGAACGTACTCGGAGTGTACTTGGGACACTATGCCCATTTAATCATAATCGAAAATACAGGTACGAAACAAATTCATAATTGCCCCAATCACGAACGATTCAAATCAATTTCCCCTCATTATTGATGTCACTAGCTGTACAGAAAGGATGAAAAAACGGCTTCAATATTGAGATTAACTGCGGCATCTGTCAGATTACATCAGCGATGACGACAAAGCGAAAGCTCAAGATGCTGCGTCAAAAATATACTTACTCGCGGCTATATTTACATTACCCTACACTTTTCACGGCTTTTGAGCAGCCGAACTGTTGCATCGTGCCCATGCTCGGTGGCGAGGTCTGAAGCAGTCGACCCGTTTACGTTCCGGACCCCAATTTTGGCACCGCGATCGAGTAGAAGACAAACTGTGGCTTCGTGACCGTGTCTGGCAGCAAGTTGCAAAGGAGTGCATTTACTTGCAGTCTTGGCTTCGATATTCGCATGGCTGTTGATAAGAATATTGACACTTTCCTTGTGCCCTCCCTCGGTTGCGTGGTGCAGAGCGGTGTTTAGGTAGATGTCAGTATCGCCGACGTTTATACCGCGGTCGAGAAGTAGCTGGACCATGGCCTCGTGGCCGTTCTCGGCTGCGCAGTGCAGAGCATTGCGTAGGAATTCGTCGACATTCGTGATGTCCGCACCGCGGTCGAGAAGTAGCCGGACTGTGGCTTCGTCCCCGTTTTTGGCTGCAGGGTGCAGAGCATTACCTTTGAATTTGTCAACACTAGCGATATTCGCACCACGGTCGAGAAGAAGCCGGACTGTAGCCTCGTGTCCGCTCTCAGCTGCGAGGTGCAGAGCATTGCGTTCGATTTCATCTACATTGGTGATATTCGCACCGTGGTCGAGAAGTAGCCGGACTGTGGCCTCGTGTCCGTTCTTGGCTGCGAGGTGCAAAGCATTGCGTTTGTTTTCATCGACATTGGCGATGTTAGCTCCACGGTCAAGAAGTAGCCGGACTGTGGCCTCATGCCCGTTCGAGGCTGCGAGGAGCAGTACATTGTCTTTGGATTTGTCGACATTGGAGATATTAGCTCCGCGGTCAAGTAGTAGCCGGACTGTGGCCTCGTGCCCATTTTTAGCAGAAACATTTAGAGGCGGTACGTCTCGTACATTGGTGTTCACATGAGCACCAGCCATTAGTAACAATTCAGCAACTCGATGATTTCCAATGCTGGAAGCAACCCATAGAGTATTATTCCGAAAATTTTCGGCAAAACCGCGCTGTTCATGATTACAAACTATCTTGTTTAGATTACTAGCAATCCAATTCTCAAATAAATAGCAGCTGGGGCTGCCAACTGTCAAATTCTCGACAAGTTTACAAATCAAAGAAATGTTTGCGGCTTCAGGATATTTGATTAGGTGATCTTGAAGGTGGTCAAGTGTGTAGTTTATCAATGGTCTTTCATATAGATACTGAATATAAATCTTGTAGTTTTCGAGTGTCCAAGATTCAATTTGCCGAAGTTCATCTCCTGTCATGGTTGCGTCTTTTTTTGCAACACAGAAACGGAGGTACTTCAGACAAATTGTAATTATACTTTTATGAGCATCATTCTCATTCATGCTGAATTTAGAGTGAGCCGCAGGCCCATTCGGCTGTAGGAAGAACTCCCGTACCGTTTGATGCATTACCTGAACAATAGGTTCTGTTGTTGAATCAGATGACGCATAATTAGGATACTATTAGAAAAGGAATATACCATTGAGCCCCTTGACCTCTAGCAAATTGCGACAGCAATCAATGATGCGCCGTTCTAAGCCCTTAATCAAGCTATCCCGAAAACATGCATCGGAAGGAATGAGTTTAGTACTAGTACAATCCGCGATGGAGAGAGCATGCTGGAACTCAAAAACTGTAAAGGGGCGATGCGCAAATAAAACCAGCTGGAACATTCTTTTTGTGACCGTAACATCGCTGTTGTGTTCCATGTCTGTGAGCATACGTTGATAAAGACCATCTAGCTCCTTCGGTAGACCCTCTAAGAAGCTAAACATCTCGCGTATTGAGTATCCTGTTTCAACAAATCTAACCAATTCGTTCCCGACTAGATGCACCCATAAGAATACTCCCTGTGCATGCTCGAGGATGTATTTCTCAGCTTGGTGGAGGTCATCTTCTGAAAGTTCGTGTTTGAGCTCAGGACGTAGAAATGTTTGTACGTAGTTCTGAATGTCAGTCTTATTCATATCTTGCATTCTTATAACCGCTCGTGACGTTCTGATTAAATGTTGGAGCTCAACGACAGGTCGGCTAACAACGAAGACCTTGAAAATGCAGCGCTTGCTGTCACAGAGTTCCAACAATAACCGGAGAATGTCACGCCTGTCTTGATCACTGGACTCATCGACAGCGTCGATCAGGAGATATAGCCGTTCCCTGCTTTCGTGTTTCCCAATGGATTGCAGAACACTCTGTAATGATTTGTAATGGAATTTACTAAGATCACCATGCCATTGTTCTTGTTCGAGGGCCTGATATTTCCTAAATTCGGACTGGAAGTGATAAAAGAAGCTCTCTTTCTGGGCTAGGATTTCATAAAGTATCGACCGAAGCATGCTGTAGTGACTTCTTTGACTCTCGCCTTCTCGATAACTGTAGAAGAAACTGGCAATAATAGCGGAGCGTGAATTTGGTTCTCGTTTCAGGAGGTTGTTTTTGAAGTATTTCATAAGAGTACTTTTGCCGCTCCCTGGCTTTCCTTCGATACACAAAAGGCGAGAGGTGTCTGTTGTCGACCATTCCCGATACTCCGTATGAGCCCAGATCCATTCTAACGAGCCATTATGCTCCTTAGAAATTTTACTGCTGCGGGTATTATCGAAGCGCAGAGAATCAAGACATGCTGCATCCGTCCTGTAGTTAGACTAACCGAGTGTTGGCCCCAAAATGGATTTCAATCGAACCTTTTCTTTCCGTATCATACTCAATAGATGGTATTTCCTTCAACAAAGCCTTGATTTCGTCTTCCAGACCACTTGTAATCAGGACTTTAACAGTACTAGTTCTCTTGCGTAAGTACGCAATAAATGAATAGATCGTTTGGATGAATTCCATTTTCTGGTTTACAACTTCGTCTAGCCCGCAAATGAAAATCGACAGCTCTTGGCCTTGTTCTATTTGTATAGCTGCCTTTAGAGCATCTATATGGTCGCTATCAGATGATGAGTCCAGAAGCTTTTTTATAATGTCGAACTCCGTATGTTGCCATAGGCTGAAATGAAACGTTGGATCCTTATTGAGAACGCCTTCAAGCAGAAAGAAAAGGAATACAGTGATGACAGTTTTCTTGTTGGGTGCCGGTAAAAGCCTCACAAGTTGGTAAAGAAGAGTACGCACAAAAACAGTGACAGCCGATTCCGCTCCAGCCACAGTTGAACAAAAAAAGTAAAGTACTGAATGACGTTGCCCTATAGCTTCCTTCTTAGCTAGATTGATGATGTGCACCGCTGCCTGCTGTATACAGCATAGTGGAGGCCCTGATAGCCAAAGAATAGCGGAACCAGCAGAGCTCCATTGCTGGAAGTCTACATTTTTAAAGATCCAATAGAACCTCGGTTGCTCATAATCCGCAGGCGTTATATCGGATTTAGGCATTTCTTGATCAACTGTGGAGAGAGTTTGCAAGAAATGATCCGGATGAACATCGTCTATAACATCTAGTAGAACTTTCTTAACTGCAATTTGATCTGTAATAGCATTAGCTTTAACTTGATTTTATTTTGCAATAATAGCTAGCCACACACCAATGCACTCCATAATGTGTCGAACCACAATCAGATATGTTGAATCCACGGGCGAATCAAACTTTACCATATTGGTGTGGTTTTTGTTGATTGGAATGCGGCGTTCGAATGTCCAAAATAGCTGAGCGGAGAACCTCTGGACTATTTGAACCTGTGGGCCATCTCTTTCAATCTCGCCTGATTTTTGCTGGGTGATGTCAGTAACCTTGAGCTAATAGCGGGACAGGGCATTTTTCTAACCGATGGTGTATTCATAGTCTCATAGAAGCTGACAACTTTCCATTCTTTGAAGGTTTCCAACATGGGCAGGAGATCTTCCCTTTGATTTTCTAGAAATGCGGAACCTTCCTTAAGCTGCAGAATCAAATTGTGTCTTTGCGCAGAATGTACGCCCACCACTCTTTCTAGTTCTTCGGTGCGAATGCCTTGCTGCGGGGTACCAAAAAGGAGAATGCCATGAGTTGAATCTAGAATAGATTTATAATGAGGGTTCCGCTTTGATTCAACCAAGGTCTGCCACCACCTAATTGTAAGTAGTAATCTCAACAATTATAGCACTATGCAAATGCTTACCTGCAGAATCAAAATTCCTCCCAGACCGTGGCCAAGAAATACGATAGGTCGGTTCTGATACGCGTCGACAGTATCAGCAAACATCTTTCCATCCATAAACAAATAGATCCTTACTACCTTGGCTGATGTTCTAGAAGTTTCCAACTGTTCTATGAAGTTCCTTCTGTAATCGGTCATTCTTGCATCACTCTGCTCAGAACCAACAATTGTGCAATCGTAACCGTACGTCATGATTCTGATGTTTTTCACATCTTTGGGTAGAAAGTCCTTCAACCACATAAACCGAGTCTCACGGCTCCTCCACGATTCGAAAGCATGGCCTGCGAGGCCTGCCACTGCAACTACACTACAAAAAACATCCCAAAGTTAGTATCTGGCAATATAGGAGGAACTTGGTGACAGTGTTCCTAAGCGGCCAGGCCGGGCCGCCCTTAGCGGCGGCTTTTAAATGAGGGCCGGGCCTGCAGGCTTTTTCTTGGCGGCCGGGCGGCCGATCTGCAGGCTTTCTCTTGGCGGCCGGGCGGCCGATCTGCAGGCTTTTTCTTGGCGG
>Ga0307515_10001356_pt1 | contig 55454 bp, 51 predicted proteins | sample 17_EM_MG_FD_194513 | JGI IMG/M metagenome (GOLD analysis project Ga0307515, IMG submission 194513) | Populus trichocarpa ectomycorrhiza microbial communities from riparian zone in the Pacific Northwest, United States - 17_EM | ecosystem: Host-associated > Plants > Roots > Unclassified | place...
CGACCCGTCGCCTGGGCGACGGGTAGCGTGTAATTCTCCGTCAGAGGGTTCGAGGTTCCGTCAGAGCCGTCAGAGCCGTCCGGAACACCCGGGTGTTTCAGACGGAAACTAGGGTTGTTGCTGATGTCCATCTCAGATTTGTAGGCTGTTGGATACCCCTTCTGTGGCACAACTGGGCTAGAATAGGCCCTCCTCAATGTCCATCGGCGCTCCTCAGCCTAGATTGTTGCTCTTCTCTTTCATTCTGCTGTGAGTTCCTGTTCTTTCAGTGCTTCTCCACTGCGATAGGCACTCCTTAATCCCCACAGTCTGGATTGGTGCACCCCAATGCTTTTCCGCGCTCAATTCCCCCCATTCTGTGCTCCTCAGCTTGGGATAGGAGCACCCGAATTCCCACTGGCTCACCTCGGTCAGGATTGTCGCTCCAATTGAATGCAGTGCTATCCTGACCCCCTTCCCTGGTTGGCACTCGCTTGATGGGATAGAACTCGTCAATCCCCATTGGTGCCCCTGTGGTTTGATTGGTGCTGCTCAATTTGTTTCTGCACTCCTTACCCCCCACTTGCAGCACTTGTGTAAGTCAATCAGCACTCCTCACCCCACATTTCGGTGCGCTGCCACTAGTCTGGGTGCTCCTCAATCCCTGTTGGCACTCCTCAATCCCTGTTGGCACTCTTCAATCCTTGTTGGCGCTCATCTATCCCTGTCGGTGCTCCATAGCCTTCAATAGGCACCATTCAATTTCATTCCGCCATCCTCCAACACCCTCTGTGCACTCCTCATTTCCAAACAGCACTCCCAATCTGGCACACCTCTTTTCCAGGTAGTTGCTCCCCTTTTTCATCAGAATATATCATATTGCCTTTCAAACTTCAATTTCAGATCGTAGCTAGCCAATATCTTGTTATGCCTGTATCTGATCACACCACTATAGCCAATGATCAGGGGAATTCGATTTCATCCGGACCCCCGGTACGAATCTTCAGCAAACACAAGGAGTGCCTCCAGCCTCTTTGCTCCATTGATGAATTTTGAGTTACAGCTTTGCTTTGCCCGGATAAGATGGGAGAAGTAGTGGATGACATCGACACCATGTTCGATTGATATCATTGGATCGCTTAATCAGGTTCTCGTTTTGGTGTACTACTAGTCATGCTTGAATGACTTACCTTTTTCTTTTGTTTCGTAATGTAGAATTGCAAAAAATACAATTTTGAAGTAAATGATACCTAGTATGATTCAGTGGTAACAATGAACAATAATCAATGCATCATCTTTGCCATTGAAGGAAATCGATTGCATGTATACATCTGGTGAGTCTACAATACTGCCTGCAGTACTCTGAATGAATATCCACAAGAATCCAGACATCTGTCAGAGAATGGTTGTGATTCCCGCATTGGTTCAGATGACACTCCCAGGTGCACCCAATGTTCGATCAAGTGATCCAACGAATTGCCAAACTTATCACCATCACTCACATCGTACTCCAATACCAATAATCAGGAATCCCAGTTACACTGAAGGCTGGCCGGAATGGCCTCCTAAGGTCTGATGTGCTCCCGAAATTGACACTTGTATGTTCCCACTCCACATCCTCTCAGATACTCGTCAAGGCTCCCAGTGAATAAAATACACTTTGCTAATGCATTGAAAGATGTTTTCACCACCTACTGGACGTGAAAAGCTGCAGACACCATCACCCATGTACATAGGAAGAACATAAAGATTCAACTCAAGGCTGAGCTAGCAATCGAGGATGAAGAACAGGCTGAATGCAAAGAAATATTTTCTGATGCATAAAAGGTCTACGGACAGCTAGAGAACAAACAGCGCCCACTGCAACTTTACACTATCACTGAAGATGAACATACTAGCTTTGACTTGATCACAATCCATGTTATGCTGTTTTGGGAGGGATCTTTTGAGTAATGTGAACAGTTAGTCAAAGACTACTCTGAAACATTTGAAATAATCCAATGAGACATGTGAATGGGCCCCAATCGCCTGTCATATCGCAATTGTCAGTTGAATCAGCCGATCGTCAAACTGTCTCTATCAACTGATGTTCTCCGGATGTGATGCCTTCACCTCCGTCAGCGGGCTATGGCAGGGCGCTGGACCACCGATGTCTAGAACGCACATCAATGATATTCAACAAAGGATCAAATTGTTGTCAACAACTGCAACTGTGACCAGGTGCCAATCCTGGAGAATTTACCCCGCAGATTCATTGAGAATGAGGGAAATATCCAAGTCCACAGGCTTCAATCCGCCAAACAAAATGGCTTCTTGGTCAAGAATGAGCCTCATCCAATTTACAACAATCCAGAAGTAGAATACTTATATTGATGCTACAGATATGATGCGACAATCCCCACTGCCAATTGGCGGGGCATCAGGTGATGTGTGGCACTTGATTTACTCTACTTGACATTCCAGTTGCGAACTTCCAGTCCTTCCACAATGATGATTCCCCTGCCCATGGGTTGAACTGCACAGACAACCAATCCTTTCATGATGCTGGGCCCTGGAACAACTATGTGTAGTCCCAGGTGGACTTGCCTCGCCAAGTTGATGTAGGAGACATATCACCGGAACACCATTTGAGGATTCTACAGCAACAGAATGGCCAATGGAGGAGATGCTACCTTCTGTTGTGGGATCTCTGGTTTGAAAACTAACGCATTCTGCATTCTGACTGGAAGGTTTGAGTCTCCAACACTGATTTCCTTTTGAACCGAGCCAAGCTTGTCTTAATCTATATCAGCCATCCCCGGGCTGCCATGCACCTGACTATTTTGACCCAGCGCTAGATACAACTATGGTATTAACAATACTGACTTAGTCATGTTGAGTTATTTCTTCCCCAAACCAGCAGAAGTGGAAAGAGACATGCAGACTAATGATGATGATGCTTGGCCAGAGGTTGACGACAGGAGTGGAGGTGCCACTGTTGTTGTTGATGAGGAGGAAGATGACAAAGAAGAAGAGGAGGAGGAGGAGGTGAAGGTGGAGGGGGAGACATATGATCAGGAAGTGGAGGAGAAGAATGATGAGGAGGTGAGGAGGAAGAACAGGAGGACGAGGAAGAGCACAAGGAGGAGGAACAGGAGGAGGATGAGGAGCAGGACGAGTAGGAGGATGATGAGCAGGATGAGGAGGAGCAGGAAGAGGAGAAGGAGGAGTAAATTGTGGATGAGATCAAATAAGTGTAGGAGAAGGTACAACGTCTCGAGGGCGTCAGGTATCGTATACCTCTGACTCTCCCACGTTGTGTAGCTCAATCTGGATAAATCCTGCCAGTGGTAACAGGCCTCCAACTCACCCATGATTCATAGCTCCATGTGCCGAACTTACCTGACGAGAGGTATGAGTCCTGGCTCTCCTACAATCCCTTGTGCAACTGGTAGAAACTATATCACCAGTGGCGGCATTCCTCTGGCTCTCCCGCGTTCCACAGCATTACTTGTCAAGCAACCCTCGCCCCAGGCATTAGGCCTCTGCTTTTCCCGGATTTCAAGGAGTCGAGCACACTCTACAGTCACCATGTACGACATATGGAAAGTTGTTTGTGTCCACACACAAGTGCATAGGATATCCTGGTGATACACCTGGAATGGTCTATAGATTACAGGCCCAAAAACAGCTTCTCGATGACCTACATAATGGTCAATTTCAATGGTATACCATTGGCCAAGAAATATATTGCAATATAACATGCAGCGTAGGCAAGACTGTAAGAGTGAGGTATCATCTGCAAAATGTACATTGGTCTGGAAGCCTCATGCCAACCTCCCAGACACTCTGGTTGATCCCCCCTGTGCTCCTAAGTACTTCCAGATACTCCCAGGCCCCTCTGCAGGTAAGCACAGTGCTCTCAGGTTCTGCAACACCTTTCTCAGGTGCTGCAGAAAGCACCTGCAGTGATGGAGGTGCATTCAGGATGCTATAAGATTTGACTTATACAACAGTCCAATTTTGAAGCAGCTGAGTCCTCTGCACAGGTCTGCAGAAGACTTCAAGACCAGCTGAGACCTCTGCATAGCTCTGCAGGACACTTGGTGCCATATTCACACTACAAAGGATATTAGGGTTCCACAACCCCAAAGTATTTTGTCAATCATATTTGTCGTTGTTACAGTCACAAAATATGCTACATCATCATATGGCCTGCAATTTCAGAGTATCTCTGGATATGTACATACCATCAATCTGGCATCGAACAGTACTTGAGTAAAATCTGTGAAGCACCAGGACATGGAAATTGAGAGAACTTGGAGATGTACTTCGATACCTTTGCGAAGGGACAATCGGTTTCTCACTACCACCACCATTCATTTTGGCTGGGGGAGATCGCATGCGGGTTTGCAGAGATCCAGCGATTTAGGAGACAGACTGAGCGCCCATGGGGGGCATACAATGATTCAGGGATATTGCTGATGGACTGAGCAATGGGGAGTATATCCTTTGGAGACCACAGGGTAGATGGTCATCATCTGATTATATGAAATAGACACTCTATCATTTATAGCTCTTGGTTCCACTCACTCCTGTCGAGTATTTATAGATTCACCCAAATTGTGTAGTTCTTCAGGGCAGGGTACCCTATCATATCCTCTCTCCCTCTTCTTATGCTCCTCGAGCCAGAACGGCTATTTCTCACACTTTCCCTTCGGATGCCAGGAGATGTGTTGAAATGTGTCGACGATGGGCTCTCTGCCTTCTAGCTCAGTCATTTCACCACACTGTGGGGAGATGAACATAGAGATGTACATGTGGGCCATGATCGAGCGAGTTTGGGGATGCACTTGGAAGCCGAGATGAAATTCACTCAGTGATGCACAGGGAGGCCGTCATTAAGTGAGTTTGGAGTTGCATGTCAAGGCGATGATCAAGTGAACTCAGAGATACACTGGGAGGCCATATTCAAGCGAGTTTTGGGATTCACTTGGGGCTCATGATTGTGCGAACTTGAAGGCCCCAATCAAGCGAGTTTAGCCATACCTGTGGAGGTTGAGATCGAGTGAATGCAGAGATACACTAGGAGGTGATATTTGAGTAAGTGTGAAGCTGCACCTGGAGGTTGTGATTGTGCCAACTTGGAGGGCGTTATTGTGTGAGTTGGAAGATGCACTGGGAGGCCATAATCGATTGAGATTGTAGAAGTATTTGCAGCATGTCCATTGAAAGGCAGAAGATTCGGAGGTGTATGTAGTACTTGGTGTATGCTGTAATCAGTGCTTCCTCCTGATCATGGCATGCAGAGTTAGAGAGCAGTGACTTAACTTGGTGTTCATAGGTGATGGCAGTGTTGAGGACGAAAAAGAGAGAGATGAGAGGTGATATGGAAAACCATGAGATACAAGAACTTAATAGAATTTCGCCTGCGAGTGGGTATTGGATTCCTGATACAGGACATACGACCCCCAATCCACATGGGAAACATCAGCAATCAGGGTTCGTCTAAACCCAATCTGCTAGGTCGTACCCCTGATTTCTCATATCCAGTCATATCCTCCATATCATTCCTGTTTTCATCCCCCATGGCTCTTTCTTCTCTACAACTCCACAATCATCACAGAACATAAAGTTAAGTCATCCCTATCTGCCTCTCCATGCCATGCTGATCAGGGAACACCGGGTGCAGCATACACTGAGTACAGCATCCACCTAAGACTGTCTGGCTGTCCTGCATTCTCCCAATTCCGAGTTGACCGCTGAATTTGGCTTCTGCTTTCGATTGGGCTCTCTACAAGATCGACCGCCACATACCAGCTCTCCATTACAGCTCCCCTGTGAGGTCACCTTGTCCTATTCTCATGGTCATAAGTTAATCAACTGATAAATATAGCCTTAGCACCTGGCACACTTGTTCTCAACCACCACTAAGTACTCCGCCAATCTTGCTAGATCATGTCCTCCAAGTGCATCTCCAATGTCACTCAATCATGGCCTCAGAGTGGATCTCCATATTGACCCATTCAGGGCCTAAAACTGTATCTTCAAGCTCGTGCGATTATCGACTCCAAGTATATCTCCAAGCTCACACAATTACGATCTTGGAGTGTATCTCTAAGTTCACTCGATTGCCATCCTCTGGTTCAACAGCAGCATTCTCAAAGAAGCTGATGTCCTTCCCAGACTGCTCTGCAGTCAATCGAAATGCCCTCAGGCTTGTCTGAGCTTCATGGTTTGTCGTCCAATTGCCCAGGCCTTCCGCCATCACACCCAGGTACTCGCTGGCATATTCTCAGCTACCCCAGAGTTGTTGCAGGTGCTACCAGATGCTCTCCTGGCTGTCATCAGACCTCCTACATCAATGCAAATTTTTCGCTGCTGCCCCAAGGTGTGCCTAAGGGCCACTGCATCGGTCGACTAAACTCTGAGGTTTGACCACCCTGGTATTATGGTCCAACAACTCCCTCTGACAAAAATGCATTTCGCTGATGTACATGCCATGCCAGTATGTCAATGCACATCGTGCAGTCTTCAATGAAATCCGCGTTTACCAATATGTACACACTCCACAAACCAGGGTTTCTCGAACACGGTATACCTCTAGCGATACAATGCAGAAAATATACTCGTTCTGACAATGTTGCAGATGTAAAGGTTGGTCATTGGATGTATTTTATTGTTTCTTGGTTGTGGACTGTAGGTTGCTAATCTTTGAAGAGTCAATATTGAGCCAGCCTTGAAGGCCAAGGTAGGACAAACTATTCTCTAGATGGTTATTTCATGTATACTGGTCACTTTACCTCAGCATCTGTCCACTGCAACTAACTTAGTTGCTCGATTAATATACCTCTTGCACATTGATGATAAGTAGGTGTTCAAAAATATAACAGGTAAAATTGATACCAAAAACGATTTGCTGAAGTGCCGCTCAAACAGTGCTTACAAGATGCATTGTTGGAGATCCAAAATGATCTACATTGTATACTATTGATTTCTGGAGCCGCAGAATTGAAAACTGCATCTCACCATCCACGAAACTTGATTATACAGATGGATAATTCCCTCCTGAACCACTTGTTCTCAGTTGATGTAATATCATTAATGTCTCTCCGCAGACAGGGTATTGCATTGTAGGTACCAGTGACACTCCAGGTGGTGCATTCTGTTCCAGCGTCAGATAGCCAGACAAGAAATTCTCTAGGTATGTTGGTGGTCATGATTGCCATCCTGTACATGTCTCCTTTTGGGAACGTTTTCAATTGTGCAAGTTATGTGGTGAAAATGCTTCTGGGACAGGTTGTCTTACATCCCACTTTCTGCATTAGTTGTCATTCATGATGTTGGAATAATTTATAACAACACAGATGTTTAACTGGTATCACCTTATGGATTACATGCTTCAATTGCTTGTTTGCCTTCAGTTAGGAATAGTGTGGCCAATGGGTCCGGGTAAACTCCCAGCGGTCTGGGTTCAGACAGCAAAAACAAGTCTGTTCTGTTACAGACCTGTCCAAAGACCCGACCCACATCTTCTTCGTGGGCCAAACCCAGACCCCTACCGCTTAACCTGCAGGTTATGCTGGGTTTGGCTAGACCAGTCTGTTCCAGTCACCAGCTCTGGTCATTGGGTTATTCTATTTATGTTTGCACTCAGGCATCCTACTGTTAGTCGCAACATATTGGCTTTGGTACGTCATTGTCCATTTTCAATACTTTGGCTGCATTTTTATTCAGGTCAAAGGGACACATGCTCCCATCCCATTCCTGAAGATGAGAGTCAATGAAGTGTCATCGATTTTTCGAGCTGCATCTTGGGTAATCTGAGTGGCGATTGGTTGCCAACATTCCCAAATAGGGTATAAGCTGCCTTTATAGTCAAAGCAGAAAGCGACACGCTCCCTGCACCATTCTGAAAATGAGCATCAACAGAGCGTCAACAATTTTTGGACTTGTAAGTCAGGTTATGAATTAGAGACTTGGTCGCTCTAATGCATAATGACAGTATTGGCAGCCTTTCTAGCTAGAAATGCGAGCGACGACATTGCTACTATTTTCCAAAAATGAGTGTCAACGGAGCATCAACGATCTTTGGTCTTGTATGTCAGGTGATTGAAATGTGACTTGGTCGGTGTCACACATAATCGAAGGATTGGTTGCCTTTATAGGCAACAGAGACTGCGACACACTCCCTGCCCCATCTTGAAAATGAGTGTCAATGGAGCATCAACAATTTTTGGTCTGGTAAGTCATGTAATTACAGAGTGATTTGGTGGTTGTTAGACATAATCAAAGTATTGGCTGTCTTTATAGGCAATAGAGAAAGCGAGATGCTCCCTGCCCTATCTTGAAAATGAGAGTCAACAGAGCATCAACAATTTGTGGCCATGCACAATGGGTAATCAAAGCGCGATGTGGCCGTGACTATCTAGATATGAAGTTTTGACTGGTTTCATAGGCTCACAAACTCTTGAACACTGTGCAACAGCTTTGAATATGAAATAAGTTCTTATTCTGCGGGAAGCTGTCGTGGGAATATCTCTTGCTAGTCTGGCTATCAAGGCTGCCAACTTCTTGTGTATAGATGTCGGCCATCAAGCGTCACTTGGATTACCCACCGAACATGGTGCATGCTCCGTTGAGGCTCATTTCCATGATGGGGCAGGCAGCGTGTCCCTTACTCTTTGCCTATATAGGCTGCCAATACATGGAGTATGTATGACAATGACCAAATCACTTGTTAATTACCTGACTTACCAGACCACAAATGGTTGACGCTTCATTGATGCTCATTTCAATGCATTGTGGTGTCAAAGTCCGCTGCCATCACTCACCATGTGCCTCATCAATTCAATGTATTGGTTGCCTTTCTGCCTGATTAAGATTCGGCCCTTTGGCAAAGCCGAGCCCAGTAATCTTCTTGCACGGGTCGCTCTCATTCTGTTGAAATTTATATATCTTGCTGAATGATTCATTTCGCCTGCTACACTTCTGTTTATCAACAAATAGTCACATGCGACTGCTCACTATTCTGCCATAATGATTCTCTATGTTACATTCTCGGTCAAGCAACATATAGAACCTGGTGAAAAACATATTGACCCATTTGACCTACTTATTCTGTTGTCCCCTATTCCTCCTTGTTTCCATTGCATTGACGGTCATCAACACCTATTCAGCCTTTTTGTTTGACCTCTGTGTTGGCCGAATCAATCTGGGAACATTCGGCGCGGGACTCACATCCTGCTTCTCTTGGCTTTCCGGATTCTCGATGCCCTTGTCTTGGTCTACATCTGATTCATCGTCTGCTGCCCAGTCATGTTCGTTCAGAGTTGGATTATGCAAGTTGCCATTCCAGTTGAGCCAATTCTCGGTGTCGGAAATGCGTTCAAGTGCACTCTCCTCACCAATTGCTGCTGGATGGTGGTCATTTCGTCTGATTCGGCAGACATTTAATACTTGTGTTCATCCATAGGTCCTTTGCAGCAAAAGGTGGCGGCAAATGTGATCTTTCCGACACTTTTAATGCAGCCGCTGCATCATGTTGAAAGTTCGACCTGGATGCTGCGGTGATCTCCTCTGTATCTAAAATGTAACCAACAGCTCTCATTTTCCTGTTCTGAGCGTGAGATTCCTTCTGTGTAGTATGTAGGTTTTGGCTGCATTGCCAGATCTCCAGAACATTGTGGACCTCGGCCCTTCTGTGCAATTTTCTTTACTCTGCCTCTGTCTTCATTTCGAAGTTGTTTACGGTTTCCATCAAATCCAATGCTGGGTTATCGCCTGCCCATATCCCGTTATTGGCTCAAGCAAACTGCCTTACTACGACTTTTTCACTAACAGTCACACTAGTGGTTTTTGACTACCTCCAGGCAAGAATTCCTCACCCGAGGGAAAAACTGGCCTCCACTCTAACACCATGTGAAATGATCCAGAATATATCACATGCCACACTGGACAGATCGGCATACTTTGGGTGTGTTTCCATTTGTTGGCGCCACCGTTCAGTGATATCCTGTATCCAAAATGTAATGCTAATCTCCATTGGGTTGGAGTGGTAATCATTCATATTCGTATATACTTGGCCCAAGTTCATTGGTGATTCAGGAGGTGAATTCAAATTGAGCCTTGCACCAGTCAATAAGGATGCTGGGCAATCACTGCATCCGGGTGTCGTTTCAGCCATGTTTTTAGGCATTAGGTAATCTTCTTCATTGCAGGACAAATGTTGTGGATCAAAAAAAGATTGACCAGGTCCAGAAGCCATTGTGGAGGGGAAAAGATTGTTGCTAAGTATTCTTTCGGGTTTAATGACAGACAATCATCTATGCCTGAAGCAGTATTCATTCTCCACATACTTTAGAATGACCTCTTGGTATTGGGTAGCATAGAAAGTCTCGTCCTCAGGAATACTATCCATTCCCTTGTCCCACTTCCTGAACAATCACAACTTCTGGAAAGGATTGGGGATATGTGCTGAACTGAGAAGCATACTTGTCACTGGAGCAACATCAGCACAATATTTGAACAGCTTCTGGCACAAAAACGTCACAGTGAAGTGTATGTCTTCCTTCCGTTCACTCCTCTTCTAGGCCAAAGCTCACATGATGCCGTTCATATGATTGAACATGTCATTGTACACAGTCTTAACGTGATGCAGCATAACCAGATGCTGATTCAACATCCTCAGGGTCCAGTATCGGAATAGCCTTAGAGCATTCATGATGTACTCGACGATGCTCTCTTCATCCTGTGTTGTAAAGAGTGACCGGTAATCACCGTATTTTGGATGCGTAAGCCACTTGCGGGTGAATTCTCGTGATCGGTAGGCTCACTCAAGCAACCCCAGTGTCCGATTCCACCGTCTCTTCACATCCATAATTGGCAGTGCTGGGATTCTCACTTTGGCTTTTTGACAGTCAATCAACTTGTTTCGACGGACAGGTTTCAGTGTAATCATTGAAGCCAGGATTCGCTCCTATATTGATGGCAATTTCGGGACTGTCAACATTACTCCAAATATGTAATTTCTCAATTATCTTTGCTAAACCTAGTCTCATAGCTGACACCTGGTCGAATCTAGCATTGCCCTCTTTTCGAAATCTTTGACTCCTCCCATTCTCTGTTGTTTGATTCTCTCCACATTGCTGATTGCGCTGATGGGTTTCCCGAGACTGGATGAGGCCTTTTACACCGAGACTGCTCATGAAGGCACCCAAAACAAGCTGAATGTCATGCGCCAGATATGGTATATGGTTTCTCAACGCAGGCCATTCGATTCCAGAAGGCTGAAGGGTTGGTTGTAGTGCACCAGTCATTGAGTAATTGGAGGAAGCGTTGTCAGTTGTAATGCCAAGCAAATGACCGTTGGTAAGGACAAAACGATCCAGAACTTCGTTCAGATGTATTGCTCGCCTTGCTTGAGTATATTGACCCTTGACGTATTATCCGAAATTAAATTTCGAAATAGGAAAACAATAGGCTATCAACCTCATCGAATGAGTGTTGTACTTATCGCAATGTGCAATTTGGATCCATATAGTAACCAATGGCCAATGTAATGGCTGCTTTGTTTGTTGATGTCCACCTGTCCAAAGCTAAACTAACTTTATTTCTCGATGGCCACTGCTGCTTAATTGCATCCACTGTGAGTGAGTATTCCCTCTGGAAAATGTTGCTAAGAGTATAGGCGGACAGTAGCTCTATCTTTGTTTGTAATGCATCATACAAATGCCGTATTTTGAGGTTTGATATAGCGATCCATGGAATATGAGCCGAAACACATCCTAACATGAGGTAGCGATTCCAGGTGCCTTGGTGAAATTCGGCAGTTACATAGTCCTTAAATGCCAGTTTGGAGTGCATTGACTGTAAATGCAGTCAATATAGATAAGATATATATGTCGAATATGAATTTCCTTTGCAAACTTACCATTGTAATTTCTCTACCTCCTTGTCACTTCAGTATGGCCAAAGCTGTTTCATCAACAGTTGAAGTAGTCAATTCAGCAACTTCTGACTCTGTTAATTCATTTAACTTTGCGATGTGTGTTTTTGCCAGCACGTGGTTCCCCATGGAGCTAGTCCCATGTTCTAATGGATGGCGAAGAACTTGATAACAAACACTACATATGATGCCGGGGATGCCAGTCTCCTCAATTCCCCAATGCTAATAGAACAGCCATGAAGGTACATGTCTAGAATTATCCCAAGCAATAGAACACCTCGAGCCCACATTCATGGAAGCCCACCAACAATTGAATATCATTTGTAAAGTAAGGTCGCTCAAATCGCGAATAAAGACACCTTCATTGTTGGAAGATATCATACCTTCTCACAACGAGGTATTTAAAGATATAGAATCCGACATGGTGCTAGGAATTCGAAAACTCTCTAACTCAACTGGAGAGGCTGTCAAAAGATACATCATTGGACAGTATCATGCGGCTTCTACAATATTGACTCTAGGGCTATGAGCATGAAAAAAGTCAGTCCTGTGAGACATTGCATGCATATCTGTGAAGTTATATACATGGACATATTTAAGAGACTGACAGTTGAAAACTGTGTTCAGAACGATGCAGCGCAGTTCTTTGCTGTGTAGCATACTGAGCCCAGACGAAAACTGTTGACGCGGTGATGATGCTCATTTTGAGGAGGTGGTAGCAATGTCATCGGGTGCATTTTTGCCCCTCAAGGTGGCTGATAGATCGATTATCGATTAGCACTCTTGCACAACCTGTGAAATGTCTCAGTCACAAGATTATGAATCTTTGACGCTCCGTTGACGCTCATTTACAGGAGGTGGCAATGATATCGAAACTAGCATTTTAGAAAAAGTCAGACCTGTCAGAAATAGCATGTGTATATGTGAAGTTGTATACGATGACAGACGGAATAGACCGACCATTAAAAACTCGATTTAGGAACGATGCTATGCAGTTCATTGCTGCGGGGGTTACCATGCCCCCACAAGAACTGTGGATGCTCCATTGACAGTCATATTTAGGAGGCAGTAGCGACATCGTCACTTGCAGTTTCGCCTATAAAGGTAGCCAATACTGTGATTATGGGTCAATGTCATTGCACGGCACTTGGACAATCCAAGATGCAAGACCAATAATTGTTGACGCTCCGTTGATGCTCATATATAAGATATAGTAGCAATAGCGTCAGTAACATCTTTGCCTAGAAAGTCAGCCAATGTTTCGATTATGAGGTAATGCCGTTGCCCAGACCTTGGATGAAGCATGACCCAAGACGAATAATCGTTGACGCACCATTGATGGGCCTTTTCAAGAGTTAGTAGTGATATCATAGCTAGCATTTTCTCCAAGGAAGACGGCGAGTATATTGTTTATGGGTTAGGATCATTGCACAGCCCTGGGATTATCCATGATGCAAGACCAGAAATTGTTGACGCTCCGTTGATGCTCATCTCTAGGATGGGGCAACCAGTGTGCCGTATTCCTTTTTCCCTATAAAGATGACTAATACATTCACATTGGTAGGACATCACTATGCAGCCCTTGGATTACTGAAGGTGTACCACTGAAAATTGTTGACGCTCCGTTGACGCTCACCTTAGACACATTCTAACAGTCATTTTAAGCTCCATAATTGTATGCCAAAATTCATATAGTCGTTATTGGCAGTCAATATATTGTTTCTATAAATGCTCATTTGCATCCAAAAGCTTCGTTGCCTCTCATTTTCTGATCCACCATTACACACACTATTTGAGCGTTCGATAATGTAGCCCTGTTACATTCCAGTGCTTTCGGCCAACAATTAACGGCAGGTAGATCCATCTACTAGTTCCTGATTGATTTAGCCCGACTTGCTCACGTTTCCTCATCCAGCACCTCCTCCTCGAGTTCCATGACCGACAATAAGCCGTTCTCAAAATCTCAACCATTTACATCAGGTCTGAGCAGTGACTTATGTAGGTAGATGCAAGGGTGCATGCAGCATGATGGTTGTCACTCATCCGGGTTCGCATTGCGCATTGACCGCCCCTCCTATGACGAGTATGACATCACCGACTTAAATGTTGTGAGTAAAATTCGTCACCAATTTAGATTTTGCTTTCGCACCAAATCCTAACTGGCAGGACGATATCAAATTCGTTGGTTGTCAATTAACTTGATTTGGAGTCTAGAACCTTCGCATGGCCCATGCGACCTTTGCACATGCACAGGTAAATTATCATGTCTCACAATTTGGTCGCTGAAATCAAGAAAATGCTGACATGTAACAAAATACGTATAATATTTGCTTGTTGAAGAGATGCGTCGTCAAAAGTTGGAATTCACCCGTTAAGTATCCTGGTGATGCAGGAGCGGTCACTATGTCTTGGTCTGAATCTGAATCCTATCTGGGAATTCGCTAGCAAGAATATATTCAGTGGTATAGGCTTACTGACTTAACTTGCTTCAATTTCATATCAGTGACAAATCGGGTGCCGTGTTGGGCAGGAGCGACGCTGTTTGCTGCGGTGACTGTGGTCTCCGAGGACGTAGCCTCATATAACTACATCCAGGTCGAGAAGTTGCTTGCGATTTTCTGGGGACGATATCATGAGACTGCATTATCTCTCCAAGTGTTGTCGGTACAGGTGCGGCTACCACATTGTTTCTTTTGCGGCTCAATGACTGCCAGTACCCATTAATTCATCCATACCGTTCTGCGTATCTCTCTCATGGAACTAGTCGGCCCTATCCACCCATCCAAGTTGGGTCCGGTCATCAAGCCTCATCTGCTTCTGCTGAAACCTCTCCATGCGGTGCTGAACTGTTTGGTGGCTTTGCCCATCACCAAGCCAGGTTTGTCATCATTGCTCAGCTTGCCCAGAACTGAATCCTCTTTATCAAGGTCTTCATCTTCCCCATCCTCCCCATCGTCGGAACTTGCAAGTACGCTGAGACTGTCTATGATAGCATTCAACATCTCCTCAAATGATTGTCTGGCATTCAGGCTGTCAGTCCCAAAAATTTCTGCACATCGCATATTATCCTGCTGTTGCTGAATTGCTGTCTCTGAGTCTTCAACCTGCATTCTTGCCACAGCGGTCTCTCTATCCACATAATCCTCGATCCATATCTCTTTCTCCCCGTTGCTTCAGAAGTGTATTTACCATTCTTTTCTCTGCCGATAGCTTCTCTTTGGAATGCAAGCCGCACAATGCTCCTAAGGCTCCGAACCTGTCTTCCCCCAAGCTGGTCTTGCCTGCATTCGCGTGTTGCCAACATCCTGTGGGTCGCTGTGTTGATTTACCATATTGGCCCGCGGCAAGCGGCGAAAGGTTCGTTATCAGAGCATTCACCATTGTATCTTGGGTTGACTTTGTTGATGAGCGAGAAGTTGTATGTTGCAAGATATGGACCAGATGGAGGCAAGCTGTGTCTGTTATCTCAAGGTTGGTACACTTGATCAACTTGAGCAAAGCAAAATCAGTGTATTGACTGTCACTTCATTGGGAATAGCAATGCTAACCGTACAACATGCCTTCATTTTTAGCGTGAGTTTCATGTAAGATCCCGCGGATGTCTTGAGACAAATATCACCTGACGTCCTTTCTGTTGTAGAATGTCCTTTTTGTATCTATCAAACATACGATTTCAGCATTCATTCACCTCTATTTATCCTAGTCAACAAACAGACCATATCAGATCAACATACTACACATTGTGGGACCATTGGAAACCCCTGGAAACTGCTGCTATACGCAGCATGATCCATTTTGACTAGATGATGCAAGTTAGCTGTTACTCATTCCATTTTGACTTCGAGCTGACTATATATTCCTCCGGACTTCCTACTTCTTCTAGTTATCGTCTTCTTCCCCTATTCCAAAACAGCAAATCATGGCTCCACAAACACCTCTGCAAGGTGCGAGCGGATCCAAATCTTGTTGAACGACAGGTGCTTCAACCAATGGGCCACCCACAAAGACACAGCAACAATGCAGACACCAGTTAGTCCACCATCACGCTGCCAATGCAGCCACCACAAATATGACCCAGGATGCTCATATAAGAATGGTACATGAAACTGGACGTAGCAAGAATATGAAGCAGCATGCCATCGGATGTGAGTGAATTTATATCGGGGTTGACTGCGATCAACTGACAATATAATGTACAACTGGTGTACGTAGATAGCTACATGACCAATTTAGCACTCCCCATAATGGGACACCTCCATGATCGACCAAGGCATTTGTCCGCACAGTCCGCGAAACCCACCATAATGATGATGTCAGCTCAGGGATTGTCTTGGACGAATTTCGTGATAAGTGTCCCCGAGAGTGGACCAAACATGCTTTAATACCCTCAGAGGTGGCTAAGGAAGCATCTATGGTTGATGTATTACCCAATCTCATATTTAGAATCTGCAACTGATTTCTTGTAGGTTTTCAACATGTCAGCTACTATGGCAAGGCAAGGAGGTCGGGGACAGCTAGAACAGTCCAACATGCGCCTTGCCTTGAAGAGGGCCACAATAGCCAAAGGAGGCTTTTCGCATGCCGCAATTGAGGAAATGCAATATCTCCTCAACAAAGCTCGCGCCAATGTCCAAGAAGAGAACAAGCGGCGTTCTGTGTTTCCAGATCACAAGATGATGAAGGCTGCGATAGAAAGACACCCGGCTATGGTTCTTGAAAATCTTACGGACAGCTGGCTTCATTGCCAAAATGTCACAGCAAAGAATCCGCAGACACACTGGAGGTGCAAATGCATCGATGCACCTCCTCCCAAACCAACACAATCTCCACCCCCAACGCCACCTGTGCCACCTGCACCTCCCGGTGACAATGAGGGAGCTGAAAGATTCATAATCCCCGGTGTGCCACCCTGATATGCGCCTATACATACTCCTCATCCCAACGCTCAGTTGTTCAATCATGGTGCATTTGCCAAGGATCGCAAGGGCGATTAAGATTTCATTCCAGATTTGCTGTCTGATCATGAAACAACCACTGGTTAGTACACTATGTGCTGCATGGTATTCGGGCTGACATCCATGTTGCAGACAAAAGCAGCGTATTGAGCGAACCTGATAGTGAAGACGAGCATTGATTAACACGAACGGGATTTTTGTGTGTATCATTATCTACAATTAGCAGACACTTTAAAGTATATTTCAAAGGATTTTCATGTATGTGTTATTAAAGAACAAAGAAGTGATAAAGGAGAAAGTATATGAAAACGATAGAAAGGCTGCCAAAACACCATTATCAATATACTATGCCAAATGAAATGATAGAACCTTACAGATATGCCTGTGGCAAATTGAGTGTCAACAGAGCTTGAACAATTTTTGGCCTTGTAAGTGAGGTAATTGGAACGTGATCTGGTCGGTGTCATTTATAATCAAAGTATTGGTGGCCTTTATGGGCAAAAACGCTATCGATGATATCACTACTATCTCCTGAAAATGAGCATCAACGGACCATCAATGATTTTTGGTCTGTCAAGGTCATTGAATTGTGATTTGGTCGCTGTTATGCATACCTGATGTATTGGCAGTGTTTATAGGCAAAAAATGGTGAGACACGGTAACTGCCCCAATGAGAAACTTAGTGACAACACAGCGTCAACAGTTTTTGGCTTTGCATCTTGGATAATCTGAGTTACAACTGGCTGTAGATATCTATAAATGATGTAGTGGCTGCCTGTAGAGGCAAAAACAACAGCGACACCCTCCCCACCTGATCCTAAAAATGAGCATCCACGGAGCATCAACGATTTGTGGTCTTGCATGTTGGGTAATCTATGTGTCGCATACTGCAAGGAATTCATATATGTAGTGATGTTGGCCTTTTCAGGAAACACAGTGCATGACATCATCGTTACCCCATCATAAAAGTGAGCATCAACGGAGTGTCAAAAAATTTTGGTCTTCTATATTGGGTAAGAATGGCATCGTGCCGATATTTGAGCTCATTACAGAACTCTTGACTGCCTTTATAGGCAAAAACACGCATTATAACACGAAAACGATGGATTCCAAAATAATCGATAGCGGAAACTCTGAAACATGCATACAGTGATTACTGGATGTCAAGTACATGATTTTGGTTACATACTATTGTCAAACAGCAAAAACAAGAGCAATAAATGAATCCACAGATGGACCCACTGGACAACCCGCTGACAACCTGCCCAATTCAGATGGGTTGTGAGAGTTCCCATGAACCATACTAAATTGCCGGTTTGGGTATAATGACAACCGGGACAGCCAATTTGGCAATAGTTTGGTTCCGACCCGGCACCGGACCTGAAGGGACAGTCTGAAACCTGTGCTAACACCAGTTGAGACGTACATGATGTTGTGGTTGTTGCATATCAGGCTCTAATATGGCACACCTAACAGTGCCTACATTTTGTGGCAGTAACCTAGGTGGCCCCAACTCCATGGACCTCCAATGCAGTGAGAATTATTTGAATCTTTTGTTTTCTTGGCAGATGGGATTCCATTCCCACCAGTTTGTTCAGTCTGGCCTTCACACACTTTGCCATTCACTGTTCTCCATATATATCTGGTGTCTGGTAGAATCTGGTTAGTACATTGTCTAGCGCTTTGAGGAACAGATCAGAGTGAATATGTTGGCTAAGTATTGAGAATTCACAAAATGCATGAACTGCTCCTAGTACCATTGTATCGGAGGCAGTTCCTGTCTCAGTAATCCCTTCACCATTGGACCAGAAAAGAATTGGAGCGCAGTTCATTGCCAGTCTTCTAATCATTCCACATATCTCTTTTCCTTGCGATGAGCCGCTTTTTGATGAATGGAATGGTGTTGAGAAGCGCTGGGGGCCCAGATATCAAGGTACTGATATGAATTGATTGTCAAATTGATTCTTTACATTTCTGGCATTCAGGTATTCCTGCACCCAGATCAATATATCCTTAACTGATCCCAGGAACAGCCTATGCAATTTGTCAAGCTGCCAATGCTGATACAAATCGCAGAAAGGGTAGTGCCAGAGCTGGTTGTGGATTGGGTCTATACCAAGAGCATGCTGAATATCAATTTTGGTTTGCACCTGCAGCTCTGAAAACAAATGCTGTTCTCTTGTGTAATACAGTCAGCAAAACTTTGCCTGCTCCATTGTTCCGCATTGAAGATTGTCAGACATTGGGCACAGAGCATATGAGACTTGAGTAACCATGACATGTTCTGGATAATCCCCAATGCAGGCAGCCAACAGAGGGCAACATTATCCCCAGAATCTATCAATACAGTTCCATTGTAAGCAGGGATCAGATATGTCAAGATTGTTCACTGGGGACAGTACAGTTCCTATCATATTATGCCATGTCTCATCAGTGATTTTGGCACCTTTGGGTGAACATGGGATCAGCCCGATGAGACTAATGCAAAGCATTGCATGTGCGATCAATATCGTATTGAATATTTCCTATTGTGCAATACTCTGCTGCAGTTCATTTCTTCAATCAAAAGTTCATCAGGTAAGTATTGTCAGATTCAGCAATCACTGGCGCAATTCTCACCACAGCAGGTAGTTGATCCACTGTATGCCACCACCTATTGCTGGTGTTTATCTCAGTAAGTTGTTGCCCCCTCTGCAAGTCTGCAATGTGCACCAGTTCCTAATGAATGTGCATCTGGAATGTGAGCTGTACTAAGAGATACAGTTAATGTGTAAAAGAATCCGAGGAGTATAATGATCCAATGATATGTGAATCATCCTCACTCCAACTGTCATCACTGAGCTCAGGATCAACTTCATTGGGGTGCTTTCACAGGCCATCTGTAACTGATGGGGTCAAACCTATGTAATATTGGAAACAATACTGTAATATTGTATTCAAAGCAGGAGCTCAAAATCCATATCAAGGCAACATGGCAGGACCTGACAAGGGTAGAAGCTGTTTCAAAGTCTTCTGTTGTTGTGCTATATGAGAGAATGAGTGAAGAGAAGCGAAAACGAAATCCTCCAATGCCAAACAACGTTTCCTTCTCTAGAGTTCATCCTACATCTTCGTATCATACCTCATGCTTGGATTTATCATCTGATTCCTCAATCATGATCTTACACACCACCAACCAAACCCTTATCTTCCACACCATGCCGTATAATTCGGTGTTGGAAAACCTCAGACCACTACTTTATCATACAAAATAATCCAGCCACTCATATAGAATATTCCTACACTATCTCCGCGTCATTCATCGCCTCCATCATTCTATCACGCAAATCATTCCATAACACCAATCTTTTCCCAAATGTCCTGATATCCCATTGACCCAATCTGCTATTATCTGTCGTAGAATCCAAGCCTTGTCAGTATTCTCCCATTAGGTTTGAAGTCAACCTAGAACTACTCATACTGGTGCTGGCATTCCTGGATGTTGTTGTTGAAACTCCTGTTGAACCAATGCTGGCACAGAGGGAAACATATGTTGACTTATAGTGCTGCTGCCAAACTGGAGATGAGTATATTGGCTTGTCTATTCGTCTGTTTAACACATATACAAGAAGTAGAGTGAATGTGGCTTTGCTACTCAGTGCTAATCCAATGCCACATAATTACAGCACATGAAGTCCACCCAACACTCCTCCAGGGGGGTATCATGACTGTAAGTCTAAACAATCAAGCCAACCTAGAGATATCCTGTACCTAGCTCCCCCCAAGTGATCAGCCAAGCCCAGAGGGCTTCCGATTCATTACCAACCATGCAGCTTTTCTGGAATGATCATTCCCCTAGAAAATGATCAATCTTGAAATCCTATCCCTGAATCACATCTCATTCACAGCATACTCTCAAGGGGTACAGCCTGGACTGGTCAGTCGGCTTCAGATCGCTGAATCGCCAGTCAACTCCACCTCTGACGATGATGATGGGTCCGGCTTCTCCCATGTTCGGCAACAGGTCTGTTCCATGAAATACTGAGATTCTGGTCAAGGCCTGACAATTGCACGGTTTTCGGCTCCTCTGGCTCCACGATTTACATATAGATATGCTCATTTGGAATCGCATTCGGTGCTGTGTACTGCTTGTCCCTTGAAACATCTGTTGACCGATAACCTGTTCTTACAACCTTCACATCCCTATCGAACCGGAATAGTCCTCCAACATGAGGTGCAAGTAGAGCAAAACCTCCTTGAGCTGTGCAACCAGTCCCCAATGTTGGCGCTTTGTCACAAAGCCATGGACAGCAAAAATCCCCAGTCCCCAATCAATAAGCCTTGATTGCAACAGTGAGGTGTGCGCTCCTTTTACATGTTGAACATCCCTCAGAACAACTTAATGCTTGCGATTTCCAGGTAGGCGAAACTTCAGTCGACCATCTCCATGCCTGATAGCCCTGCCTGCTACTCTTTCCGCAAAACCATGAATGTCATGCTCATCTTTCTTAGTCAATTCTGTATACCAAACGACCTTCCACCGATTCCCACAAATGTGAGTGGTCCAGACAAAATCCAACTCCAGACTCTCCTTCAACGGGGCTGGTTTTCTGCAACTACCTGTCACCCAGTAGTATTTGATTGTCATGGCTGAAACCCTGGCGGTAATAATTGTATCATCTTTGGCTGCAGTCTTGGTGCTTTTTTTCTGGAAGGGAGGTTTACTGCATTTCATGCTTGCGCAGTTCCAAACCTTATACCCTTCATTGTGGCAATATACAGAGATTGGCATGCCCATGCGATCCTGATCCTTGTCTCTCTCGTGACCTTTCCCGCTCTTCCTGCCGTTGCCTTTGGCTCCTCCATTCCCTTTGGCATTTCCCTTTGCGAAATGTAGGGCTTCATGTCCTAGGCCATTCTGCCATTTGATGGATGCCTCCTTCCTGACCAACTAGATGACGATGTCATCTGGCGTGACTGTCCCTGTTGCATTCTTGTCCATCATCAATTCGAGAAAGTCCTGCCAATCATCATTTCTTGGAATTCCATTCAAGAGATATACCAAATACTCCTCATCAGTTATCTTCGCCATAGTCCATTGCTTTTTTCATGCTGATGTCGAAGTCTCTGAACATAGATTGTTGTCCTTCACCTTCTGGTCGATCAGTAGAACATAAGTTTCAATGTTCTCACAACCATCAAGTCTTATCCCTCGATGGTTCTGCTGGATCTGAAAGACATTGGATTTCAAAATTGCGTTGTATACCATGGACAGGTTCTCGCAATGTGTCCGCCCATCCATGATTATCATATACAAAGTCAGAAGCTACGGCTCCATTCTTTGCGGGATCATCAATCACGCAGTACCATGTTGTTTCAACCTATGGCTGACAGCAGCCCATCGTGCCAATTTCTCTGCTGCAGCAGTATCCTCAGCCAGATCAGCAGGCCGCTGATCCTCCCCAGTGACTGTACTATAGATCAGCTTGTGTTTGAAGAGAAGTGCAATCACCACTGACTGTTGCTTATCGTTCCACTGGTTGAATGTCCCGAGCGAGATGGTGGTAGAAGCCATTCGGTGGATGTCTCTGTCAAAGCCGTCAATTACACTCCGATGCTTATCCAGATGTGTCTCCCCCAAACGTTGCACTGCTCTATGAGTCACGATTCATAATTTCCAAAAATACCCTTTGAGCGGGCTCTGGACTTGTGAGACCAATCCTGGCTCTGTGGGAAGTGTACATCAATGTATGGCGCAGCCGCAAAATTGGTGATGCCTATATTGACATGTCTATTCATCTATTTGACATGTACACAAGAAGTAGAGTGACTGCGGCTCCACCACTTAGCCCTATCCCAATGCCAGGTGATGACTGCACTCGAAGTCCACCCAACAACTCCTCCATGGCTTGAATCCCATCACCAACTGTTGCAGGTTTCCATGTTATGGAATTGTAATCCGTCAATTGAATCAGATATTGCAACCAATTTGGATATTTATGACTATCCTCCACCCTTGAGACCCGATACTCCTCTCTGCCATCCATCCAAAGTTCGTGTAGCATGTCAACCCATTGGCCGATCAAAGGATCATCCTGCACTAGAAATCCGTTGAATACTGGCTGCACTCAACGAATTAGCCTCGACCCCAGATGATGTAAGTCATCCGCAGAAGGGAACACGCTAATGAATACATTGAATGGTCCGAAACCTATCTAGTGTAACTTTTGTGTCTGTCTCGTATTTCAACCATGCTGAGCATCCGGCCAAACCCAAGCCCATTCCCTGATATTCAGGGCTTGTATCCTAGAACCATTTGTATTTTACATCATTATCACCTGGCTCCTCTACCTTTCAACATGTAAGTGCGTGTGAATCTGTATCATCTTTGATTGCACTCCATCTGGATTGATGTGTCCTAAATGCAAGGTACATTTAACAATGTCCAGAAACATCACACGCGGATTGGTTACTTGACCTATAACAAACGGAATACACTTCGTTGGTTCTGAAAAACTGTTGTTTGCAGGCATCTCAGCCATCAGCTGCCCGTTCACCCAGTCAGGCTGTTGATAAATAAGGAAAACACACAAGGATTGGTCCATACTGGCATTGAGTTGTTTAGTCAGTCCATTTATTAGGGGTTGGAAAGCTGTTAATATCCTTTGTTTAATCCCTGGGTGGTGACACAACTGACCCCAAAACAATGATGCAAACTGAGGGCCTTGATCCGATATGATACTTGATGGTAGTTTATAAAGGCATGGCACCCCTCGTTCAAGCAACTTGGCCAATCCAAGGGCATCAATTGTCGATTGACAAGGGATGAAGTCATGGTATCTCTGGTACTGATGATGATCAAAAGACCCTGCACATCCGATGTCATGTACTCCAGGACATTTGGCAACGTTGGCTGTTCCTCCTGTACTGATGAACCTATTTTGGCATGTCCTACCAGGTACACTGTCAGTCCAAAAGATCAAACCTCTTCGCTCGTCTGGGACACTCTGCTAATGCTGTATAGTGATGTTACTGCCTTCATTGTGGCCTTAACTTATTGCCTTCCAGTATGTATAACTTGTCTCTGTATAGTATACCTTCATTTTCCTCTGTACATTCTGCTCTTGTGATATCGTTCATGCTCTTATTTGTTCATATTGGCCCGATAATGTTCCCTGGACGTGGATCAATCACATATGCTTCCTTCAACAGATATGAAATTGAATGATGGCACTGTGCCTGCGGACCATCTGCCAACAAACGCGACCGCGCTGGTAGGTTCCGCGGCAATTGAACGACCTATTTCATATGTTTCAGACTTTCTTCCCCCCACCTAAGGGAGGTCTCCAGGCCTTCTCATCAATGAATATGCTCTTGCATTCAATTTTGCTAGTCGATACAGTATCTCATGATCAAAAGGAGACAACATTTGTGACCATCAAGCTTGACATCGAATGAGCAGTTTCAATGTCCCAAAATATTTGAGGTGTCGATCATGTGTTGGTTACTGGAGGGGGTGTAAAGCCCATTCACAATCCGGTCTCCATTTCTCAAGGACTCTAATTTTGGCTATCAATTCCTTATTATCCATGGCATAAATACATTCTGCCAGTGTATGTGATTTCGAATAATATGTCATGGGATGTAGAACCTTTTCTGCATCAAGTTGGGACAAATCTCCAGCCGATATGTAATCAGATGCATTAGACTTGATAGTCACCTCCCAGGCATGGTCACAATGTCAAAGAAGTGGGGCCATTATAAATGGTATAACCATCACTCCAAATGCTAACTGTTGTTCTGGTTTCCATCAAAATGGTACCTCCATTTTCCAAGCTTTGTTAATGGTTCTGCTTGTTTAGCATACTTGGGTACAAATCATGTGTAGTAATTGCCGAAGCCCATAAACTGTTGAACATCGAACTAATTATTCAGCATTCCACATGCTGTTTGTTTCTCTCGACTCCAATTCCATAGGGTTTCAAGTAGATGTGGGTAGTGTTACCAACGGGTCCGGGTAACAGGCCGGCGGATCGGTTCGGTTTGGTCCCGGACCCGGCCAAATACACGACCGGCTTTGTCTTGGCGTGTTTGTTACCCGGAACGGACATAAAGCCGTGGGTTTTCGGCCGGGTTGGAACCGGACCGCGGTTTGATTTTGCAGTTTCTACCACTTTGCCAGTACTTTGGCTCCAATTAAGTCTTTGAGTTCTCATCGTATCATGACATGATCAGTACGTAGATTGTGCCGTTCTGGCCGCTCATTCACCTCCCGCATTGCGATTTGCGATTCGACTGATATTCGTTGAGTGGCTGTGGAAAAAGGGCAAATTTCAAGCGAAATTAGCGGGTTTTCGATAGCGACTCAGCGAATATTGGTCGGATCAAATATCTTAGATCGGGAGGTGGAAGAGCAGTAAGAACTGCGCAATCTACGTACTGATCATATCATGATACGATCAGAACTCAAATACTTAATTGGAAGCAAAGATGTGATGTTGAAATGCGGGGTTTTTGGTGGTAAAACAGGCCCATTTCCAATGGGCCGGGTTTTTCGTGTGGTAAGACCCGTTGCCACAGTCCGGGTTCGGGTCGAGCCGACACCGGAACGGACCTGGGAATTTGGACCCGTTGTTAACACTGGATGTGGGTCCAGTAAGATCCCCATCATTGATAGAATCAATCCGAAATATCTGATGGTTTCCCAACGATTTTCGCATTTCTCTGGTCTCAGGTACAACCCGGCTTGCAGATGGCATTTCTTATTCCACTTAACATGTTCCACATGGTCCTCTTCCAAATTACTATATATAAACACATCATCCAAATACACTAAAACAAAATCATCCAGCACTTCCCTAATGGAGTAAATAGTGTATTCTTGAAAATTGGCCTGCATATTTCTTATTTGAAACAGTATAACTGTAGGTTTCAACAGGCCATGCCTCGTCCAGAAAGCTAACTAATGTCTAAGAACTGCTTCAACCCATAATCAATTATGCCCCTCTCGAACATAGAGTTTTGCAAATGTCCTGGCTTCTCACAGGAGGATCATCATTTGTTGTATTCACAGAAGGGGATACTGATGTTTAATAGTTTTACTATGTATATTCCAATACTCAATGCAAAATCAGAGTCCACTATCAATTGTCTTTCGAAACAGAATGGGTGCTGCAAATCGTGATGATTATTTTCGGATGAATTCTCTTGACATATTCTCTTCCCGCCATTCCTCACGCTCAACCAACTCAGCCATTGACATCGAGTACAATGGTCCCCAAATTCATGGGTTGCCTTCTTCCAAGTGGACCTCATGGTCAATTCCTGGTCAATGAGGGGTAAGTCGATCTGCCAAAATTTTACTGCACAGTGGTACAAACTTGTGGTACTGATTGGGAACAACTTCCTCCTAGGATTGTTTCTTTGAATCCTTTGCGTCAATTGCCATATTGATGTGGTACAGTGATGCCTCAAAATTGTAAGTTTCCACTTTGTTACTGTCCAAAAGAAAGATGTCCCATTAAGGATGATAATGTTCCATTGATACGGCCTCTGTGGTCGAATCTTTGGTTCTAATACCTCTGTTACCAAAGCATAAAATTGTTCTGGCAGCTTTTCTGTTACCCCTTGTACTGGGATGTGTGTATCCTGACAATGTGCACCGTAGTATTGTGACCCAAATGTAAGTGTATTTGAGGCGAATTCAACTGCCATGTCATGTTATCATTGCCCAGGACTTCCCAGAATATCAGGAAAATATCCTAACTTTGTAATGAACATAGGTAACTGTTCCTTATGATCTTGGATTGTCATGCTCACTGTGGCAACATATGTGACACCTTCTGATTCAAATGGTCTCCCATCGATAACCTCAACTTGTTTTTCTCTTTCAACTCCTGATGTAGTATCACATGATGGCAGTGACAATCTTGATCCATAAATGCGATGCCTGTAGCCACACAGTCAATCGGCACCTGTGTTGGTATTTCTTGATAATTCATTGTCAATGTGCAGGTTGGAACCAAACGTTTCCCTTCCATTGATCCTTATAATACATCTACCTTGCTAACTAACAGACGCAAAAATCCAAATCATTTTAAATCATTTAAACCAAAACTATTCATGTCAACCAAAGTGCAGTCTTTGTTTGATCAATGTAATCCTTTCCTGATTGCTCAGAACTACTGCTTATTACTTTCTTGACCTCTGCTGCAGCTACCATAAATGTCTCAGCTTTCTTCATTGCTATGCATTCTGCTGCCCCATAGTTAATCACACCACATCAGAAACCTCACCCATCTGCAACCCTCTTTGTTACTCCTTCCACTGATAATCACCCAGTGTGCTGCAGTTAGAACCATCAGGGCCAGTCTCGTGTATTGAGCAACTGTTCCTGCGTGAGTGACTGCAGGGTCCATCGGAGGCGTCTGTGGTGTGCTTGAAGAGGTGAAGCATATCCCTTCACCCATTGCCTGTGCAGCATTCTCTACCCAACTTTACAACATCGAACCGGCCAGCTTCTGGTACATTGCAAGAAATGCGGAAAGCTCCTTCGGCATGTTGCTATGTTCGAAGAAATGTCGCATTTGTTCCATAAATCTCATTCTCGGGGCATTTATGAATGCTGAAGGATTGCAGTCAAGGTCTGCAGTGGCTACTTGAAACTTAACACTGTACTGAGACACATCATCAATCTTTTGTTTAATATTGTGGATTGTCCGTTCCACTGTGGCCACCCACTTGCAGTTCGCAAACGCTGTCGCCAGGGATTGTATACATGCTGGTAGGTCTCTGGCCCTAGCGTTCTGTCCTTCAGGAGGTTTGGCAATCCCAGTTCTGAGGCGACTCCCCTCAGGTGGTAGAATGTGAACCACATCTTACAAAGTGTGTGTGGATAGCTGTCAGGCTTGTGTTGAATCAGCATCCAGCATTGGGCAATCCAGCCCATCAGTTGTGTTCAAACTGACACTGAAGTGTCTGGGGAGGACGCAACTTCATCGCTTTTGTCTTCCGAGCTCCGGGGAGCAGCCGGAGCTGCTCTAACTACAAGGGTTAGGGCATTGGATCACTGCATTCTAAACTCCAGACAACCTCTCCCAATTCTCGGGCATCCTGGGGTATCTGATTCAGATTGGCTTGTACATCGTCAGAGCTTACTGTGACTGCTGGTCTCCTCCTGGCGTCCGTGAGTTTGTTCAAAACGTATTGTATCCTCTGGTCCATCACCGAATGGTTGCATTTGGGAGGCGCAATATATTGAGCCTTCAGGTCTGAAATTTTCTTTCTGTAGGCTGTTTATCTGGGATGGGTTATTGCACACCCTCCGTACCATCTCCGCAGGTTCTGGATACCGAGCTACACAGAACAACACCTCCGGGCTTTGTCCAAACGTTTGCGGAATCCCTTGACACCTGATACTGTCTCCGTGTACATCCAGGAGTTGACATATCATCTCCCGATCCTCCCTCGATGCCAGAGCCAGTAGGTTATCTTGTTTGGATCCTGACATTGCAATGAATCAAGCTCATCTATACATGGTACATATATGCATCAATCTCTGATGGGGCTGGTGTAGAAGGTACTACTACAATCAGTGCAATTCCCAAAGACTTAGCTGTTGTTGCGGCTGCTGCTCCGTATCCAATTGTTGAATATGTCCCGATACAATTATGCCCTTCACAGTCACAAAGTTTTTCAGAATCGCCTCAGATTCACACATCTGGTGCTGAATATTTGGTCCAGTGGTGTCGAAACACTGGGTCGTTGATTCATGGGTGTTTGCCATCTCTAGCTCATTTGATCCAGTATACATTCCAAGGGGAGGGGATAGTTGACAGTGGCCAATAATGTACATCTAGGGGTTTCTTCTTGAAGGACAAAACAATAATTGTTTTAGATACTTTCCTAAGCATTCACACCTTCAGGCTCGAAATCATAACAAGGGTTTACCACGAGATATCACCCATCAGTGTTCTGAGTACAGTTTCTGTGATGCTTTGGCATCCGAGTATTGTGATCAATGTGGGACCTGGCAAATATTAAATCCAGTTAGCTGTAACAAAACAGCAACATAATTCTCACAAATATTGTTTGAAGATCAGGTGAGAGTTTAATAGTCCCAAAATGATCCAACGCAATGTTAGGGACAATGCTTACACCTGGTCGAGAGGTATTGGTGCATTTAATATCAGGTAACTTCTGAGGGACTGCTTCTAGCATAACTGGCAGGGTTGGAAATTGACAATATTGGAAACAATATTGCGATATCATGATCAAGGCAAGAGCTCCAAATCTGAATCAAGAATACCAAGCTGGCCAGGACACTAGTCAAAGCTGTTACAGAGCTGTCTCTTTTTTTTGGTTGTTTGGATTTATTCATACTGTATGCACTCAAATCAGAGTATGACAGAGCTCCATATCCCCTCCGCCTCCGGACAAGCCTGTCAGCAGGTGGAGTTCTGCACCAGGTGCCCTTTGTCCTCTTCACACCAGGGGTCTGGCGCCGGGATTTGAACCCATAGCATTGGGACTATAAACCCCACCTATACTTACAGAAGTGATACCACTGTACCACAGGGCCAGCCATCAATGTCATCTGTTGGTGTACTATTCATGAGAACAAGTAAAGACAAAAGATAAGGACACCCTCCCCCACCAACCAATCACCCATTATATAGAGTTCGTCCAACACCTACAAATTATTCTTCGTACATTGATATATTTTCCCAATCCTCGTTCATAGTGTTACCCACCGCCAACCAATCGCTTATCGTCCAAACGATGCCATATCATCTAACGTTGCAACATTTCAGACCACAACGTGATTTCCCAAATCATGCCATATCATCCAATGTTGCAACACCTCAGATTGCATCATGGTCATCCGAAATAATCTGACCACCCTGATAGAATATTCATACAACATCTCCGCATCTTCCAGTATCTCCATCATTCTATGACACTGATTATTGTGACACATTTTTCTTCTCTCAATATCCCCAAAGTTTCCTTCCCCTAATATCCCAGTATCACTTTTAGCACCACAGCCATGGTACAAACTAGTGAGTGACACAATCCAATTTTGATGATGTCCTGTCCACACCTCAGATGATGACCATTCCACATTATCCTTCACATGAAACATGATCGAGACAGTTGATTGTTGTGTGTGGAATGAAATGGATGCAATGGATTGAATCGTTCCGAGTCCCCATGATGCTTGTTGTATAATCCAGTTGTCTTACCATACACTGTCCCTTCCGCATATTCCCCTCCAGCTACCTCTCTATGTGCCCTTGCCTTTGTTTGGTTAAGGGTACATGTCATCTGAGGCATCTGGGGGTCACTGGTTTCTTCTTTGGGTGCATCTTCAGGTGGTGATACACCAGGTACAGTCTCCGCCAGTTGATCATGACTCGAATATGAATTGCTCATCGATAGCTGTTCAGGGGCGCGGACAGAAGTAGAACCATGATAGCCCAGGTCAATTGCTACCTGTAGGCAGTAAAATTTAGTCCCATAATAGCCCTTCCTTGATCAATATTGGCTGATATAGTCGATGGTGAGCTGCCTCATTGAACAATTGCTTGTTGCCAATGAAGCATTTAATAGAATTCATGTGAGTGCATCAACAAAATGTCAAATAGTTTGGAACTCATAACTGAACAACTCAGCAACTCTCTACAGCCACTCTGTTCATTCCAGATGCTCCCAGATGCTCCCGGATAAGCTAAATGCAAAGCAATTTGAACTCAGCTGATCTGAGATTACTTCAGCAGTGCCCCTCAATGATCTGGAAGTTGTCGAACGGCATACAACAATATCCTGAAGAGTGCATAGTTATCATCAAAATGCTGCAGAATCAAACTATTAGGATGTGCAAATTTCAGAGCTGTTGGGAGTATTGGCCATGTCTCCAAGATTGTTCCAGTGCATGTCGAACCTGGAGCCATACTCTCCATGTGATATTATAACAATATTTATATCAAATGGTTCAATTTGATTAACTATCTTCCACCTGCACTCTAACATTTAGGCATCGTAACATAATATATAGTCTAGTACGTAACTAAACCCACATGACAATTGTCAAGCCATACGCTATCGATTCTATCTGATGCAGGATTGTTTTGCACCAAGGGTGCCAGTCCAACAATTGCTCTGAGAGGTACAATATTCATCGTATCACTCTGTTTGACTTCCCATGCTGAACCCGTCAACACAATCAGCCAAGACAAGTGGATCATTGTACTGTGTTGGAATTTCCACCACATAGTCTTGAGCTTCAGCACAAAATCTGCGGTATTCAGACTTCAATCACCTCTCCGAAAAGGTCGATATCATTCTTCTTGCCGGCATGGGTTCCTGAAATCGGAGCATCTGCTTCAATGGAGTCCAGCTAATGGATAATTCAGGAGACAAAGGAACACCAGCTTGGAAGGTGTTATCGAGGTTGCTGACCATGTATTGGACCCATATCGAGTGGGATTCAGGCATGATCCCTTGGTTCGCATTCGTATATTCTGCCTTGCAATCAAGTCTCAGTCTCTAAACAAATCTAGTGCAGTGAAATGGTTGATAGTAGTTCAACAGGCCATTCTGAAGTGTAATAAATATACTGCCTATGAGTACATTCGGATCATATCCAAGCACCTGTCCACAAACTTCGTGTCACCAGTCCTCTTCAATCTGGGTGTAGAATTGCAGTCCACAGTTGGGAATTCCACAATCTTCTGATACATCGCTGAGTGATGTCAATTTGATACTTCTGCACACTCTGCGGAGATGGATTTCTCACAAAAGTTGTACCTGTGGTGATACAGGGCGGAATAATTGCTCTTTCTGACTATGCTGGAGGGGTAGAAGATGGGCTCCGCGAGTTTCTTGCCATGTATCAGCATCGGATACTAGGTAGCAAGCCTGTGCCTAGTCCATATTATACCACCTTTGCAGGGCAAGATAAGCCAGTGACTCCTCCATATAGTTGCAACCGGTACACCAGTGATTGCGCGTGATCAACTGTCAACTGAATTTGTAGTGATCGATAGATTGATATTCATCGTTCACATTGCTGATATGTAGCCATTCAGAAATTTCGGATCTGAAATTATGGCCAGAATCCATTTGCCGAATTGACTGTGATGAGGCCTCACAAGATGCATCTTTGAATAACCGAAATGTATTACACACCATTTGATGGTTTTCCCAAGCTCCTGAACACAAATTGCCTGCCACCAAGCTTCAAACTCAAAGAAGCAGATGGAGAATTCCTTCTTGAATTACATCTGCTCATTCGAAGCAATACAATGTATCTCTCCATCCAGCTGACGCACTATGCTGTCTGTATCAGTGATACTCCGGATGGTGGCTTCATTCTCAGCCTTAGATTGACAGACCTGATATTCCACAATCATGTTGATGGTTATGTTTGCTATCCCATGAGCCTCCTCTTGTGCACCAGTATTCATTTGAGTAAGTTTTTAGGCGAATGTGTATCTGGGACTGATTACCTTAGTCCTGACTTCCTACATTACTTGCCGCTCATGATGTTGGAATAATGTATTCAATAGCTTGCAGTTTACATGTGTCACCTGATACATTTTTTGCTGCACTAGCTCTGTTGCCAGCTCCCAATCAGCATCTGACCATGTGGTTGCCACTTGATGGGCTCTAAGCCGACGCACCTGAAACTGTGTATCACCGGGAGGTTCAACCTAGGTTATAATCAATAAAAGCCCATAATGAATTCTGGACTGATGAAGGAGAAGATGAATAAGGCTTCGCTCAGGATGCGTATGAGGATTGCCACCCCAAAGGGACACCAGGAAACTATTCTGTTCTCTGCTTCCAATTGATAGTATCGACTGAACAGTATCATCTCAAGATATCAATTGCTGAAGTACATGACTCAAGAGTATCGCCCTAATGAAGACTCAAAAGTATCATCCCAACAATCGGCACTTATACTCGAAGACCAACTGTCCAGGGATGCAACGACTCCAAGTATCGACTTGTCTCTAACAAACAGCACAGTAGTTTCGCCTCTGCAGAAGGAGTAGTGCCGACTCAGGAGTGTCCTAACAGAAGTATCCTCTGAACCACCACATCATTGGGATGGCCCTCATACTTCGTTCAGATGACACAGTATCATCTTGCTCACATCTTGATCAACAACTTGCATCGACGAAAGTACCAACAATAACCAAGTACAAAGGGGTGATAGATACATCTGTGATATAGAACTGAAAGATGAACGTACAACTGTGGAGTTGAAGGGAGAAGTATCCTTGTTGACTGCGATGCAGAACAAATACATAATGCATGTAAATCAAGTTAAGGGTTAACCTCCCAGTCGAGAAGGTCAATAGGTATCCATAGATGGATCTTATTGTTAATGGTATGTTATCGATATCCATCCTCCATGTCGGTACTGCTGATTATATATCAGATGATCCACACCCTTAACAATCCTAAAACTGCCAAAGCCTGCTTTGGAGTTCACATACATAACTACCTCATCATCTTTGGTCTCTACCATTGAAAATCTTGTTCCAACTCACTGGAGTATTAACTACGTCATCAAGGTAATGTGCTCATAGTGCGACATAATTGCTATTGGCGATACCTCGTATGGATATGAGCTTATCTAAAGCCATTTATCAAAAAATATGTTCCTGTCACCAAGAGCCGGTGAGAGTGCCCTCACATAAACCAACCAGGTACATAATGGTTTAACAATCGCGGCAAATGACAAAACCTTTGATTTGCCTATGCCTGATTGGAGCAAAATATACACTAATCTGCAACTGAGCAGTTTTGCAGTATATTGAATGGAGCGTATCCTGCGCCACTCATGACATACAAATCCCTGGTCTCTTTCGCCCAGACCAAGAAAGTGTGATTGAAAGAAGGGTAAATTTTTGTAAGTCCATTCGGTGGACAGGGCTCCGATATATCAATTATTGTTAACAAACATATCTGGTTTATGACTATGAATATCCCGAAATGCCATGGTGGTCTGACATTGACGACATATCATTGCATCTTGGATGAACCACTGGAGCATGAGTAACTAGACGTTTTGTCGACAACTTGGAATAAGATTTCCTGATGATGAGGAGTGACCATTGGGAATCGAGAAGTTGCAACCATTCCTGATCCAAAGATGATACACATGTGATTCATGCTTGGTTTGACTATTGTCGTGGATCCGTTGATATGAAGGTTGGGAAATGGAGAAATGACTAATAGGTGAACTAATCCAGAAGGTGGATCCATTGGGGAAATCCGAGTGTTAATTCGTAATTCCTGATCAAGTATCTATAGGGAATGTTCAGTCATTCTGTATGATCCCAGTAATATAACTGTAACACCAAAGGCACAACAAATTGCCTTCAGTTTGTTGCAGTAACCAGTTCAGCGCTGTACTCCTGAACCTCCATTGAAGAACAGATTTTATGAATCTTTTGTGCACATACCTGATTTGCATGCTCTTTCGAAATGTTCATCCACTTTGGCCTTTGCAGACTTCGAGATCTTCTGTGCTCCAACTGCACCAAGCTTGACATATCGCCTCAGTGCATTGTCTAGTACTGTGATGGATAGATTGGAGTGATTTGGTTGACTAACAAGTAGAGAGATTTCATGAAATGACTCCACTGCTCCCATTACCATTTCATTAAAGACTGTTACCGCCGCAGTTCTCCCATCATCCTTGGAGCAGTCAAGAATTGGAGCACAATTCACTACCAGTGTTCTGATCCCGCCAAAGAACACCTTTCCCTGCCAGGAGCTGCTCAGCAACCATTTAAATAGTATAGAGACAGGTTGGAAGCCTGGATAACGTGTTCCCGATGTAAATTGAGTCACATATCAATCCTCAACATTTCGACCTTTCAGGTAGTTGAGCAGCCCGTGCAATAAGTCTTTAACTGAACCCAAGAGCAGCTGATACAATTCATCAGGTGCCAAAGCCGATAGTCATTGCAGAGAGGGTATTGCTAGAACTGGTCATGGATTAGATGAACACCAGGAGTGTGCAGAACATCAATATCAGTTTCATCCAAATGCTATGAGTAAACATGTTGAGCTCTTTGGTTATCATGTGTTCAAAAATATTTATACCCCATCAGCACACCTTGAGAACTGTCACACATCAGGCATGAGCCGCAGGAGACTTGAGCAACCATGACCTGTGCTGGAGTATTTCCGACAAAGGCAGCCAAAAGAAGGGACCATCGTCGTTTTAATCCATCAGCACAATTCTATTTCAAGCCTGCACGGGTAATAAACAGCTTCTGGAGTGGGATCACCACAGCTCAAACTGTGGAACACCATGCCTTGACAGTATATTTGGCATCTTTTGGGGCACAGGGGAGGGGCCCAATATCGATAAAGCAACACTTTTTGGGTGTGCGGGGGATATCTTGTCAAATATTACCAGTTGTGAGATACAGCAGATGTTTATGCTGCTCACCTGAACATTTGTTCAAGCAACACGTGTCGGACCCACAAATGACTGCCACAATCATCCCTCCACCAGGATGCTGATATTGCGTATCCCACCAGCAATCACATGTGGTCATCTCATGATACATTGTGGTGACTTTCCGAGTCTCGGAGAAGCAACGGTTTAAAAGTGAGGCTCACCTGACATTGGTTATGCGCCCCAAGGACCTGCTTACATTTGGATTCATCCCTGTTTTATAATATTCCAAAAGAAATGTGAATGATTTTCGATCCAACTATCTTGGCTGAGCGGGGAATTCAGTTCCAAGAGATTCTTTCGCAGGGCATCTTTCAACTGAAATGATTCGATTTTGAAATGGACCAGTCCATGCTTCAATTCTTGATCAATTTGCAATTTTGTTCACTGATGAAATGATTGAGGGCATTGAAAGTCATGTACTGACAAAACTGGATGCCAAGATTTCCATTGTTCTGAGTACTTACAATGCATGTTGTACAATCCAGTTGCTTTGCCATATGCTTTCCCCCCTGCATTATCCACTCCAACTATCTGCCTTTGAGCCTTTCTCATTGTTAGATCCACGGTACATGTCAAATCTGGCTTCGGGGGTTCTATAGATTCTTTGACGGGAGCATCTTCAGGTGGTGGTGCCCCACAGCAGGAAAAACTAAATTTCCATCATTGGATTTATTTAATTTATTGTACCCACAAACTGAAAAAAATGAAATCGAGGTTTCACTGAAATATGGCATTGCTTCAATTTTCCAGAGTGTTCTTTGAGTTGTCACAATGCTGTTTTCAAGCGTCACAACCAGTGTACCCACTGTTGCGAATGTGACAACGAGCACTTGACAAACAGTTTTCAATTCCTGAGGCAATATCACAAATCATCTCTCACAATAATCCTGTGTCGCCCAATTCAATTTGTCCTCGCAATGATGATAGTACTCACTCCATAGGTTCAATGAATCATGTAGTTCTTGTTTGTAAAGACCCTCATGGATTAATTTGACCAATAATAGTGACCATGCAGAAGTAGTTCACGATATTTAATTTTTTGATACAAGAGCAGTCAGTACATTGCAGTTCAACCGTCGCGGGAGGTTTATGCATCATCACGATTATGATTACACACATTTGAGATCAGACTTCAGTAAACCAACAGTTGAATTACATTTACTACTATTATGATATATCGACAAAACCTAGAATGAAATAGCACACAAAGGACGTCCTATATCCGATCACTGAAATCATTCCTGAGCTTTCAGTGGCATCGCACCCTCTACAATCGTACTTTCCTCGACTAATCCTGTATTCTCAACGCTGGTGATGTTGGTGATGCTGGTGATGTCCTTACTGTTGCTGTTGCTGTCACTGGAGGGGACAGGCTGGCTACTGCTGGCGATGGCAGACCCGCCCATAGGCAGAACAGCTGAGAATGGCATGCTAGCTTCAGTAGCAGCAACAAAGCTGCTGAGATGATTAACAGAATTGAAGGGCTGCTCTTTCAGCTCCTCCGGGACATAATCAATGAAGTTCTCATCAAAACTGCCCTGATCGTTGTGAGGTTGCGCTATCGCTGGGTCCGTGCCAGTTGAGTTTATCCATCAGCGACTCATGCCGCTGATATTGTCTATCGTTTTGGCTTAAGCCTCTGGCGAGGAAGAACAACAATCCGCATCATGATGACGAAATATATCTCTGCATGCATTATCAACTGGGTGATCATTATTTCTTGTATCACACCTACGGTGTACTCCACCCCCTCAACCAAACTCTGGTGGGACCCGAATCTCGCCTGTTTTCCAGGCCGACAGACAATGGTGGATGGCCGTCCCAGTGATGGCAATGAATGTTGGATTGATTTTATCAATCAATGATCCATCTTTCATTCTCAATTGCTGTATGCCATAGAAGTATGTCCATTGAATAAGATCCAAAATTTCAGTTACTGAAAATCGAAACTGTCACTCCTAAATTGATCATCAAGACAATGATTAGACAAGAAGGAAACCTTTCGCTCACTTCACTAACAATTGTGGGGCATTTAACCCTGTCTATAGCAAATAGCCAGGTTACCATTTTCCGGATCACTGTAGGCGACTGTATTTGAAATACGTAAATAGAGTTGTTTGCGGTCTTCCAGCGGTATACTATTGCTGCACGGGAGCAAGTAATCTTTGTGAGACCGTGATACACCATGTCAGCCATGGTAACAATCATTGAGATGATTCATTTACCACTGAAATGTAGGCACGTAGAGGGTCTGAGTTTCTCTGAACTGGATCAATCCTCGCAACTTCTTCATATGACCAACTACGACTCTGGGCTGTCTTCACCGCATTCATCCCAAAGGGATTCACCAACATTGGGTAATTGATAGTTATAGGCTTCCCACGTGCCATGACCATCACCGGAATGCCTGACAGAGTTGTCTCGTAATTGAATTCTGCGCCGATGATGAGCCCTGTCACATCATCATCAATCGGATCATATCGCCACAGATTTCCAGCTTCCCATGCAACCAATTGCTCACTGGCTTCGTTTGAATCCTTCCTGCAGTAAATATATACATTAGCGGGCGGATTCAATCATTACAACATGTAATGTATTACCTTCTTGTATGCCTGCGGCGCAGGCTGACTTTCATCCTCCCCCTCCAAGACAATATAGACCTCCAAACGCTGAGAATGGATGTGTTGGGCTGACATAGGAGTTGATTGAGTTGCCGCAACTCATTTTCCAAGTGTTGATGTGAAATACTCATTTGATGGCCGCTTGCCCATTGCTTTCCAGGATGGTTGCCGAAGAGGCTCCTCATTGGATTCTGAATTGTCATCACCATGATCAGTGTAGTTGGTAGGTATCATGCTGAGATCGCCATCGAGATCCTTCTCATGGATCGATCATCTCCTTCTCCTGGTGCTGGAAGGAACAGGAGTAGGAGGAGAAGTGTGGCGTTTTCAGGTCATGATTGTAAAAGGTGCCGAGTGATAAGTACAAAAAAATCAAAGGAGTGACTAAAGGAAATATGAATGAATGTATAATAAATGAATTAAAGGGTTGTGTGAAGGAAAGAAAGAGTGGATATAATTGAAACCATGGTCGGGATACATCATTTTATCATGTCGATGATTCTAGGATTGTGGCTTGTCCAGCCACCCACACTTCCAACTCCTTGAATGGACGGGAACTCGGAACTGAGAATGGCAGGTTGATAAGCATGCCACAGGGTTGTTGATTGGCTTCCTTTGACAAAAATCATGATCACAACAAGCTACAAAGCGTTCACATTTCACTAATCATTCGGGCAAACTTCTGCTGGGTAAAGATACTGAACTATGAATTACATGATAGCCATTTACAGAGTTGTATCGCAGCCACTATGCCTTTCCCGAAACATGTGTCTCAATGATTATTCTTAACATCAGGAACTCTCGGCACAGCCCTTCATGCATGAATATGACCAATGTCATAATAAAATAAACAAAACACCAAAAAGAGACCCAAAACCTCTCCAAAACACTCCAAATTATCACCCATCCGTCCACCCTCCAAAGTGCCAGAAAAATACCCACCCACTACACTAATCCTTGAACAACCATCCAGCCGGTGCATTCCATCCTCACAATGACTAATTTGCAGCTGGGCAGCTCGATGTACGCTTTCTATTGGCCAAAGAACCTGCAGCGGGAGGATTCACAATTTAATCGTACTAGTGTAGCCAAGCCACATCCACATCAGCAACAACGCTTTCCTCGTAATCGGCAAAGAGACCAAGAGCACAGTGTCAGATGACTCCAATTTATCGCTGCTGCCTGATAATCCTCCTGGGAAGCTTCCATTCGAACTTTTGTAAGCCTCTTTTGGTTGTTGGGAAGCTTCTTGGATCTGGGCGCAGCATCTCAGCATCATCATCCAATTGTTCCCCCTTCTCGTTAATCATATCCTCGGCTGGAGGTGGGAGGATTCCATCGAGTGGAAGGTAGCCGCGGACATCACATGTAGGCGTCTGAGAACCGACGTGCGGTTGGCTTGTTGGCCACTATCCACGACGTAAAGAAGCATTGGGTTGTTGAATTTCATCGCCGGCTTTATCCATCTGGCAGATGTGTTGTTATCGAAGATTGGGGTGTCAGTATGGCCGTGCGGACCACCAACTCCATTAGGCTTCTCCCAGCAGCCCCAAATCTCTCAGATCATCTGGCTGAGGTCTGGCAGACCGGCAATTGCAGCAGTCACTATTGACTAAATGGTCATATCGATGAGTGATGTATCTATCAGACGAATCGATTCATCATCCTCAGGCCAGTGCCATGAGAGTAGCTGAGTATTGCTTTCAACCACCCTCTTCCCAGCTATGTCGGGATCCACATGGGCAATAGTAAAGCCAAATACCTCGACGAGGAATTTGGTCAAGGCGTCGCACCGTGCCATGACCGGTGAAGACTTGTGATGCGAGTTTTCTTTCTCATTGTCTTCTGGATCATCACATCATCAGAAAGATAAGAAGAAGCATTGGGGCGATGAAATACATATCAATCTGCATGAAGTTCTTCGTCTTAGTTGGGGATTCGTTGATCCAATTCTTCCTTCGGCAAAGGCCAACCGCCACAAATTCGTTCACTTCTGCCCTGCATTTCTAACCATCGAGGTCAGTCTTGCCTGCCAAGTACTGTTTGCAAAGCAACCTTTCAGACACCAGATCTCTGGTTCCTGTCACTCAACAATCAATTAGGAGATCCCATTGCTCGGAGCCGGCACCATGTTTGTTGCTGATGCTCATGGACTGGGCAATCTCCCAAACGCGCTCCCTCACTTTATTATCTTTCCATTGGGTCATCAAGCAACCCTTCTGCTGCCAAATCCCCATGGTTTCTGCTGCTCATCAGCTGACTCCAACACTGGCATTCTTGGCACAGACATGTACTTGTAGAGTTGGCATCCGGATTGTATTAGCATCTGCGACGACTGATTTTGGCAAGCAGAAAGCATCCCATTATATTTTAGGTTCTCAACGGTACTCAATGATTGAGTGGTGGATATCAAATGCTTATTGCTCTAAACAAGCATTGGGAGTGTTGAATATATTGTCTAGGGTGATGCGATGCGGTAGCAGAGGTGAGGAGGGTGTGTCATAGGTTCTGGAGCTTGTATGTATGCTGGGCAGGCAAGGCAAATATATATGTGGGCTTGGAGAGGTTTTCTTGATCCAGCGACATCATCTTGTCTGCTAGTCAGCTAGGAAACAGTTTGCTTAGCATCATCTAAGCACCCTGATTGATCAACTGAACGCTTAAGTTCATCTCAAAGACAACTAAAATTGTTCTCTGCAGTCATATCCCACTCGGTTGTCCTTGCGCTATTCCCTTCACCCCGCGATGACATTGCTGGGTCGGTATCTATGGAGAATGCATGCTTTATGTAAGGTCCGAACTTAACAAAATATGACAGCCATAAATCAGGCAATGTGCGTAGGTGGGTGTTGGGAGGGTGCAAAACAATCCCCGCAACAAGCTGAATGCGGATGCGGTATCGTTTTCGATATCGCAGACATGTTCAAAATGAGAGAGTGATTAAACACTTTGCAAACGTGTGAAGGAGGTTGAGAGAAATCCTACGTGAGTGGTAGAACCCCTAGTGGATAAAGTAAATCAAGGTGCAGCGTTTTCTGAGGACCAGCCAGCTTGTAATGGTATGAGTAGCCAAAAGACTGTCGTGACACATCTCAGCGTCGTTGTGATATTTCATTTTGGTACCAACGCATGGATATTTGTCAACAGAGTATTTACTGCTCGAAGATGTACTCCTACATAGATGCTTATATCCCTGACCTCTGTTGCAACCACAAAGAAAGGATAGTATGTATATCAGGCGAACAACTGCCAGATGATAGTTTTGTGATTGAGCATGATAGTATTCTACTGCCATTCATTCATGGACTGCATCACAACCCATCTCTTCACTCTTCCAACAATGATCCCAGTGATACAGAAGCCAACAGCGAAAACGCGTGTATCAATCCAGAGGAACTGCCAGTTCATATACATATTTATGGTACTCCACACTTGGACAACCATCCAACCGGGAAGCCTATTAGTAACGAGTATTTCAATATCTTCGACAATGAAATCGTTCTATGGTCACCATTTTCTGATGAGGAAGAGTATCGATTGGCACACTGGTGCATCAAACACAGCTTGAGCAGAGCAGCTATCAACAAGCTTTTCACGAACCCAACGATGGCAACCGTCAGCAACTTCACTTTGTCTCACGCATTATTTACAAGGTTGAACAAAATGTCCTACGCAATGGGCATCAACTCATGGAACTCGGGCACATTGGGTAACAATTGTTTGGCCGATCGAAACAACCTTCTCGATGGTGATTACACATGTTGCTTTTACTGCAATCCTGTTGAATGCATTGAGTGCCTCATGCAACAGTTCGCGTTCAGGGAACATACGTCGTATGCTCCAGCAAAGGAATTGATTGAACCTGACAAACGTATCTACTCAGAGGTGAAATCACGTGACTAGTGGTGAAATGAACAGGTACTTTAGTTGAATGTCGTCATAGCTAAAATGATTTTGACTGCTTCAATAGCTACAGCGGCCGCTTGGAGCTACCATTGTCCCGTTATTCAGCAGTTCAGACCAGACACATCTTACAAACTATTCCTGTGACAGGTAGGGATGGCCACTATATATGGGTGTCGGAAACATCGACTCGACGATTAGATCGAAGCCTCCGAATCTTGCGAGGATGCCTGTTGCCGTTCTTCCCATTCCTCCGAAATATCTCTTTAGAGGGCATGGAACAACTACTGCCATGAAGGCACAACAAATCTACATTCAAGAAGTTTTAAGGAAGGTCTTTGAATGTATTTTTTGCCCTCTCAACGCTGTTTTGAATGCTGGTAAGCTTAGGCTATGTGTGGACGGTCAGATGCGGCAATGTTACCCTGTCATCTGCACATGGATGGCTGACTACTTTGAAAACATTCACTTCTACTTAATCAAGCCAACCCATTGCCCTGTGTGCGAAGCACCGAAATTGTCGGTTGGAAAAGTGAGTTCATCATCATGGCAATTGTGAGACTATTGGCTCTACTTCCAACAGATGGTCCTTGGGACTCACAAAGATGAGACGGAGAGACGGGAAGCAAGACACTATCTGCAAGATTGCGCAGTTGGAACCTCAGATGGCGTCTTCTGGGATATGGAATGCATTTCCCCGACGACTATTATCGTACCCGATTTTCCTCATACCATGTATCTAGGTATGCTCAAGCATTTGATCGACTGGGTAACATTCTTTCTCAAACAACATCGTAGGATTGGCAGATTCAACCAGCTCCGCCCGATGATGCCTCGATATCCTGGCTTCACTCCATTGAACAAGCCATGTAGCCAGGTGACACAATGGAGTCGTGAGGTGATGAAAGCACTCAGGTTCATTATTGTTCCAGTTTTTGTGGAGACTGTTGTAAACCATTCGGTGAGCCAATGGATTCCATTCACAGAAACGCTGCTGTGTGTCAAGGACTTGGTGGATTTTCACCGTATGGCACAGTACCCGTACCATACTGAAGCCACAATCCAGTACATGGAGAATTATCTGGAGGAGTGTCATTGTCACAAGGATGTTTTCAGTCGATTCCATGTGAGTGAATCTACAAAGTAGGTCTCGGAAGCGGTATGAAGGCAGCTCAGTTTGGATACACAGGAGGGACGGGAGAGTGACCTAGCTTGGAACAATATTTCTGCAGCTGCAAAGCATGCTTGCGTTGATGAAGAAGAAACCCAGATTGAGTGGGAAATCGCACCGCATCTTGTCGACGAATCGGATTTCAACTTTGTGAAGATGCATCTCCTGAACCACTTGTCTGACCATATCAGCAAGCTTGGCAACATCTTGAATGCAAGCTCTCAACTCCCAGAAAGAGCGAGGATGGATCTTAAACACGCCTACCGACAATCGAATCATTGTCAGGCAGCCTGAGAGATTTTCTGAACTAAAGCCTCAAGGGAGGTGTTTCAGTAACGAGAGCTGAATGCAACCGCAGCAGAATGATTTCACGATGATGAAAAGCCTCTAACTACAGCGCCTAACAAGTGACTAATGAAAAACCCAGGACCAGGTTTCAATCCCCTTCATGCCTCGGCCGAGTGGTGTGCAATGCCAAAAGGGGAGCTACAGAATCCCATTGCTTGGTGTTTCAAGAGATTTGCCGACTTCACAGACGATGTCGATCATGTTCAGTATATCAGTCATCTTAACGAGGCAAAATATATTCGGCACAATGCAGTAGCAGTTTGAGTGATGTCTTCCCAATGCGATGAGCTAGCAGTTCATATGGTGTATTGCACTGGGTCGACATGGTGGAGAAGGCATAAGCCACCAAGATATGATAGAGTGCTTCTCCGGATGCGGACGGCTCCGGATAACCACTTTGAATCGAATGCTGGACACATTCCCGCACAGTTGAAGTGTTGTTTGGTTGTCGAGGATGCTGAATCAAGTGTTACAGGGCCTCTTGCCTTGGTTCAGACATTTGTATCAAGGCCAATACATAAGGCTGCTGGTATGGTGATCATCGACGAGAGACATCAATCTCACATGCACCCATTGCACAACAGAAGCTACTGTCATAAGTCTCATTTCTGTGTGGGAACCACTCATATCATCCCGATAAGCATGATCCAAGGGGCTGTACAGCGTTCTTGGCTGACGCCGCAGCCAGATAGCTTGAGGTGCTACTCAAGCAACATCATTCACTTGAATGCTTTCAATTTGTTTTACAGGTAGATTATTCGAATGGATGCTTGAAGTAATCATTGCAGCGATATATAGCAATCTGATGAGTGTTGACTCCAAGTGTCTTAATTTTTGTAATGGGATTTGTGGAAGCCTGTGTATAATCAATGTCTCAAGGGATTAAATAGTTAAGGATATTCTGGATACTAATGGAACAGTTCAAAGAACTGTCGAAACAATTATAATCTAGAGGACAAACGTGAATCAAACAAGTGCAGTAACTTAGCTGAAATGACTAAACAAGTTTTTGAAATGTTGTGACAATGCGATCACATCATTGAACACTTCAAAACATCATGGAAGATTGCAAATCGGTCATTTGTAGAATTTGTGGCGAATCTGGAGAAGGATCGGTGCATGGGGTCCATTTTTGGAAACTAATTTTGCTTTTTGCTGATACCCTCTTTCATCCAAATATAGCATATTGCGTTTCAAATCACCATTTCCATTCGTCGCTAGCGAAGATCTCATTACACTGTTGTTAGATATCACATTTCGAGCCAAACAACATTGGATTTCAATTTCAGCCACTCCCCAGCTATGGATAATATGGAAATACAAGGAGTGCCTCCAGCTTCTTGGCGCCATTGATGATTACTGTGTTCCTGCTTTAGTCGCCCCTGATGAGATGGGAGAAGAAGTATATGACATTGACGCCATGTTTGATTGATAGCATTTGACTGCTTAGTTGGGTGATTGTTTGGTGTACCTGTGGTTATATTTCAATCACTTGCCTTTTTCTTTCGTTCCGTAATGTAGCGATGCAATGAATACAATGTGGAAGAAGATGATAGCCAGTATGATTCAAAGGCGATAATGAACAATAATCCATGCATCATATTCGCCATTCAGGGAAATCAATTCTTTGTGTGCATCCGGACAATTTCAGATAACGCCTGCAGTCCTCCAAATAAATATCTATAAGAACCCAGTCATCTCTCTGAGTGTGTTTGTGATTTCTGAATTGGTTTAGCAATGCTACCAGGTGCACCCTAAGTTCTCTCCGGCGCTCCGATGCATTCCCAAACTTATCACAATCACTCCCATTGTACACCTGTACCAGTCATCAGAGATCCCAGTTTCTCTGCATGCTAACTGGAATGCCCTCCTAGGGTCTGATACTCTCCTGAAATTGACGCTTCTAATTTGGCACTCCACATCCTCTCAGATACTGCTGGAGGCTCCCAGTGACTAAAATACATTGTGCTGATGAAGCTATTATTAACAAACTGCAATTCACTACTTCACCAAATTGAATTTTGTCACTGGGAGCCTCTAGAAGTGTTTGGGAGTTGACAGGTCAGAATGACTGCGTGGTCAAATCCAAAGTTGCCTGGACTGATGCATTTGACATCGGATGCACCTGGAAGCGCCGGCGATAAATCCAAAGTGATATTGGAGATCGACTGTCAGCCAACATAGCACTTGCACGCACCAGCATGAAACCTGGGACCACCTGGGTATGCATGTGATAATGTTAAAAGTACCCCAAAATGTTGTGGAGTAGTCTGGGAAATATAACATCTTCTTTGGGAATGTGGCTTCTTCACCTGGAAATTATAGGTACCACTTATCCTTTAATGATATTTAAAACTCATGTATTCAAATAGTATTCTCATCAATGTATCTATGTATCTATATGACTCTGTAGCTATCCAGCGGCACATGGTATATCTACAATAGCTGCAGGTGGTACTTGGGAACAATTTGAGGTGCACCTGAAGATGGCGGTCACATGAATATTGATTTGCATTTGGAGTCCATAATCAATCGAGTGTGAAGATACACTTTAGAAGCCATGATCATTTTCACCTGCAGTGTATACTTGAGCAACTGTGCAGATGTACTTCGATGCTGGAATTGTACAAATTTGGAGACTACAATCAAGCGAGTTTGGAGATCCTCATTAACGCCATAATCATCTGACTTTGAAGGCTGTAATTGATTGAGTATAGAGAGTGAATTTGGAGACCATGATAGTCTATACTTGAAGACCATGATTGAATGAGATTGGAGATGCACTTGGAGGCCATAATCAAGGGTGCATGGAGATGCACTTCGAAGCAGTGATTGAGCAAGGTTGGGTATATGCTGGGAGGGCATCATTGTGTGAACTTGGATGCCATGGCCATGTGAATTCGCAGATACACATGGAGGCCATGGTTCTATGAACTCAGAGATGTACTTTGAGGCCATGATTAAACACAACTGGAACAGTACTCTTAGGCAGTCAAGCTAGTGGTGGTCAATCAGGAGGCCCAATGGGTGATGATTACAAATTCATGGGGTACTTCACGCGTGGCCATGGATGTGTGACGAGTTGGGTTTAGCTTTCAGTTCTCATGGAGCACTATCTTGAGGCGGTCAATCTGGAGGGAGACTCACAGGGAGCTAAAGCTACTGTCATCTGTCAACTTGTAGTTGTCAGAATGGAGGAACACTGGCTGTGAGACCATCACTCTTGGGTGGATGCTGTACTCAGTGTATGTCATACTTGGCCTATGCTGTACTCAGTGTATGCTGTATGCGGTGTATGCTGTACTTGGTGTATACTACAGTTGTTGTATGCTGTGCTTGGTATATGCCGTACTCAGAGTTTGCTGTACTTGGTGTATGGTGTACTTGGTGTGTGCTGTACTTGGTGTATGCTGTACTCAGTGTATGCTGTACTTGGTATATGCTGTACTCAGTGTATGCTGTACTTGGTGTATGCTGAACTTGGTGTATGCTGTTGTTGGTATAGGCTGTACTTGGTGTATGCTGCACTACGTCGAATTCAGACCTGATGTTAATTGATAATCAAGGAATCAAGACATGCAGATGGACGACTCAACTTTGTGTTCGGCGAGGATGGTAGAGGTGGGGACAAGAAGAAGTAATGGACGATCGAGATGGGAGCTACATGACGGATACCTGTACATGGGGGAAATGAAGGGTACACCTGGCCTGATTGGGATAAGATTACCTCATATTGGTGTTCGTACCCACCAGATCAGACATTATTTGTGTCATATCCGCATCTGCTAATAGAGTCACATATAGAATTCTCTTAGGTCCCAGTATGTCAATATGATAACCCTCTTCTCCTACCATCTCTCTTTCACATGCTCAATGCTACCATCACCCAAGAACATAAGTTTAAGTTGTACCTCTCAATCTCTGGATGGCATGAAGTTGAATTGAGACTGTGTACTGCATATACCGAGTACTGCAAACACCAAGTGCAGAATCATCCCATGATTGACTGTCTCCCCCGTCCAGCCAGTCTCTCATCGCTCATCTATTCGCACCCCATGATGTGGTACTCTACGCTCTGCATTGCCACGAGTTCAAGTCAACTATGAATAGAGTCTGAGTATCTGTTGTGCCGCTTTCCTGATCTGCTCCCTCCAGATCACTCACCTCCAAGTTGACCATCTCCAATTACATCTGTAATTCCCTCGATTGCTGCCTCCAAGTACAGCTCTTTAGTAACACAATTTCAGACTCCAACTGCATCTGCAAACTCACTTGATCACTGCCTCCAAGGTCTCACAATCATGGCCCCAAGTGCATCTTCATTTCCTGTTGGAGGCCTCCAAGTTTACACTGCTATGGCCACCAAGTATAACTGCAAACTGGTTCCATCATGGCCTCCAAGTGGACATGACCATTGCCTTCAAGTGCATCTCCAAACTCACTAGATGCCAGTCCTCAAGTCCATCATCATGATCACTATATGTAAGCCACAAAGTGAATGTTTGTGTTCACTTGATCACGGCCTCCATTCAAGTACATCTCCAAACTAACTCGATCACAGCCTCCATGTGCATTACTTTGTTTACTCAATTGGTATCTGGACATGCTCCTCTAATTGTGCTCGAGTACTGTCTGCAGCCAAATTGATCATATATATATAACAATAGACTTAAATATACAATACATACCATATTGTGATGTCCCAAATCTTCATGTAATTGTATCCAAGATGATTATGAAAGACAAAATTGCTTCTTGTTATAGGACCCTAAGAACCACTGCTGTGAGAATACTGCACCAAGCTTAAACTCTCTAGCACAGCTGTGCAGAGGTCTCAACTGGTCTTGAAGGCTCCCACGGATATTCACCAAGGTTTCAGCTGCTTCAAGATCGATTTATCCTATTAATCAAATGTTGTAGCATCTTCAATTCATCTCTATAAATGCAGGTGCCTTCAAGCGCACCTGTGAATGCTCTTGCAGTAACTGAGTGTACTCTGCTCAGCTTCAGCAGGGCCTGAAAGTGCCAGGAACTATTTTGACACAGTCGTGAGGTCAACAGGAAGGTCTGGGTGGTTTGCATGAGGCTTTTAGACCATTTTATATCTTATGGATGTATTGATGTATAATTTTAGACCAGCAATACCCTGAAGTGGAAACTTGACACCAGATCACAACTACCCACTTCCTAAGGCACTTTGAATATTTCATTTACCTCACTCCAACAATGTTTTCTTCCACTTGAATGCTCTGGAATTAGTGGCTGCAGTACACACACAGTGTTACCTATCAGACACTACAGATTTCCCTGCTAACAGCTCATGAAACTCAGCATCTGCAAATTTCTGAATCTACCCTCAATTCATATGTAAAGGCCACTGTGAAAATACTTTAACTATTAAGCACTATATGAATTTTCTCTTAGAGGAAAGTAGCTACTGCACTCTCCATATTAATTACACAGCCCTAGCCAATCATTTATCTCACTTAACTCAATTCTCACTAAGAGCTATGTCTGCACCAATGCTTTCAGATTATAAAACAGTATCAGTCGTTTGGAATCCATCAACTAAGCTAGAACTTGAGATACAGAATGACAACAATTAGGTTCAGCTTAGCAACTCTATTGATATCTGGTAGCTCCTGCTTACCTCATATATGGCATTTTCTCAAATAGAACTATATAGACAATACTTTTAATGTGGACTTAACTGAATTTGGACTGAATTGTATATTAACGCAACCAAACACTGTATCTTAAAATAGAATATATCAACTGGTTTTCATTAAAAGAGCTCAAAGAAAGACAATCTGAACAATAGTCTTTACTTGGTGACTTCGTTGGTTTCCAGCAATTCCTGTCAATGTTATCGCTCCCTAGGCTAAAGTTAATACTCAATCTTAAACTGACTTATCCAGTTTCTCGCAAAGTATACATTCCAAAAATTCTTGAAAATCACGTTGTCATTGAAGTACAAGCTGTGAAATAACCAGTTTGGTAAGTGTAATTAACCAGTGAAATAAAGTGAACCTGCAATCTCTGCCATCCAAGTGCCATCTGTATATGAACTCAAAACTTGGTGTTCTTCATTTCCATGAGAGTATATGGAACGGTTTTTCTGTCCACCTTGAAATCTCATCTCACTATGCATCAATATCAGCATATGTAGCTTTTAATCTCAATATTTATTTTACATTTACTTATTTTTGTAAGACCCAGAATGAATTTTTAATTTAACAATTTGTGATTTACAAGCAGTTAGGCAAAATGTTTGAATGTAACTGAGTATTTATGACACATTTGCTAGCAATCTTGATATTGACATAAACTTAAATCAATTAAATTACCCATTAATCAACATTATGCATTCCTATTCTTTTTCTATCTTACATTTCTCCTTTATACATCCAAATTCACTCTCTCCTGCAATACCTGTAATATTAATATGAAGGTATTCTGCACACAATATCTAGATACATTTATAAAAGTGAAGTTATACACATTGTATTGCAGAAGTGACTGCTAACATAGCTGCAGGAATTAAACATGACTCAATATCATGACAATAGCATGACATCCCAATAGATATAGCATATTTGGAATTCACATTTCTCCCCAATCAATCACAAATATAGTTTCTATCCTTCTATCTCAACAATTGTTACACAGAAGATCTCAACTCAATTGAGTTTTGCAGATTCTCCATGCTGCAACAATGTCGTGGCATGAAGTTACCTCAAATGCTGGAAATGCATACATATTCAGGACTGCATGAGAGGTAAGATATTGGAGCACTCATTCTTATTCAGGTCCCAATTGCTCCATTCTGCCAACCCCAGGATTTCATCAATATACCAGCCATGTTGATTTTGGAAGTGCTTCAGGGGTATCTGGATGAGTTCTAGATGAGTTAGCTTAGACCAACCTTGAATTTTTAAATCAATAGTATTGTTGAAAGATGTGCTAACAATTAGCATTGAGTATTAGAAATCTATCCATTATTGTTCACCTCATACTTTCTAAATTACAACATCAGAGAGTCATCTTCAAAACTTATATGAACAACAGGAATCAGTCATTTACATGATTTTCAATAGTCACATCCAATTGCATCCTCCTCAATCAAGTGCCACTTCCTTTCACTACTTTCCTGTTGTTCAATTATATATAATACCATATTTACCCTAATCCAGCATCTTGCCATATTCCCCAACGTTAATTGTCACATGATCAATATGGAATATATGGATAGCCAGGTGAGAATTCGCTAGTAATAGTAGAATTAAGCTACACACCATCGGAGACTACACATACTGAAATCGAAGAAGTGGGCCAGTTATTATTGTGCATCGAATATTTGAGTTTGAACCCTGTAGTCGATTATTTCATTGGAGATTATGCATATCCATTATATCATTGTAATATACATGATGATGATGATTTTGAAAGGGTGCTTGGCAATGATCCTAATAAGGAGCCCAGAATTTCCAACTCATCATTGGACATTGACAGAGCTGATTTGGATACTTAACAGACAGTCAAACTTCTTGGCCAGTCACACTGGGACAAGGTATTATAGCAATACAGGTGTCACTGGCAGTGAAGTAGAGTCATGCTAACTGTGACATAGCATACCCTCTACTTCCATATTCCCAAAATCCAGTTGGACCAAATTTACCCTCATTACTCAAATACCAGATGTCAAACATCATTAATTCGTGCTACTCTGACTGTACACTTGCCCCATGCTTCAGCTACCTAAATCTAGTGGAATCAAGAATATTCCAAAGCTCAAGGCAGTTAGAGCTCACACAGTTACCCAACTTCAAAGGGTAACATTTATGATAGTGATATGATTGATTGATAAAGTGGTATTTGAGACCATTTCATGGCCAATTATATCAGACATTATTTACCCAACAGTCAACTCAGTTCTGAAAATCAAGATTGATAATCTGGATGGTCACTGTGTATTAGCTAATACTGCAGTAGGTATACAATCTGTATGTAAAAGGTCTAGAGATTGATCTCCCATTCTGGATCTTCAAACATAACAAGCTGTTACGTCAGGAATAACATTTTCTGTCACGTGTGATCTACCGTAGGCTATATGGCCTACCGTAACCTCCCGCAACACCGATAACACAACATAATGAAAAACTCCCCAGAGCTGTTTTCGGTAATGCACCATAATCCACCTGTAATTTACCGATAGCATAACTGAAATATTACTATAATGCAACTGTAGCGCATGTATTGTATAGTGCAATTTATGGATAATACTATATATTCAACAGTTACTAATTTATATACTACTCTGACATGTGTACACTCTGACATAGTTGCTCCCACTCCAACTGACATGCTCACTTTCACCACTGATCTGCTCGCTCACACAACTCTGACATATTCACTTTCCAACCTCAGGTATGCTTGGTCTCACTGCTGACATGCTCACTCTCACCTCTCTGACAGGGTGGCTTCGCTGGGAGCATGGTGGTAGCGGTGGAATGCTCACTCTCACCTCTGACAATCTGGCTTCGCTGGTAGCGGTGCAATGCTCGCTCTCACCTCTGACAATCTGGCTACGCTGGTAGCAGTGGATCTGGCTTCGCTGTTAGCGGTGGAATGCTCGCTCTCACCTCTGACGATCTGGCTTCGCTGGTAGCAGTGGGTCTGGCTTCGCTGGTAGCGATGGAATGCTCGCTCTCACCTCTGACAATCTGGCTTCGCCGGGAGCAAGCTCTTAGCGGTGGATCTGGCTTCGCTGGGAGCAAGCTGGTAGCGGTGGAATGCTCACTCTCACCTCTCTGACAATCTGGCTTCGCTGGGAGCAAGCTTTCTGCAGTGGATCTGGCTTCGCTGGTAGCAGTGGAATGCTCGCTCTCACCTCTGACAATCTTGCTTCGCAGGGAGCAAGCTGTTCGCGGTGGATCTGGCTTCGCTGGGAGCAAGCTGGTAGCGGTGGAATGGACTTCGCTGGTAGGGGTGAAAGTGGCTTCGCTGGAAGCAAGCTGGTAGCAGTGGATTGGACTTCGCTGGTAGGAGGTTCTTACACGATTTTGTGGAAGAACAATCAAAGAGTAACATACCCGATGCTGGTGATTGTGATGGTGGTGATGGTGATGGTGGTGATGGTGATGCTGGCAATGGTGATGGTGGTGATGGTGATGGTGATGGTGTTGACAGTGATGGTGGTGATGCTGATGGTGGTGGTGGAGATGAGGATTGAAAAAAGGGGGTTGATCGAATGCATGCAGTATGAGAAATTTGCATCATGCTGTAATTCGATATTGCATATGGTAACACCCACATAATATACTCATAACTCCGCTCTAATGGCCAAAGTACAGTGTAGGCTGTCATAATCTATTGGAAGCAACCGTAACACAGCGGTGACAGGGATAATATATGTCGGTTACAGTTGCACCGAAGGTTTTCCCTACGTAGTGTTCTATTCCATTTGTGGCTTCTCTATCAGAGTTCCAATATTGACTTAACACCAAATTATCTTTCCATAAAATGAAGCTTTGACAAGATTTGAGATTGCTTGACTGAAGAAGTTCAGTGAACTGTTGTCTGTAGTTTCTGAGGGGATTGCAACTGTGAAACCCTTCTTTGGATCCCTGTAATAGAGCTCCTGTGTAATCATGCTTATGCTTGAAGGTTGTGGAAGATATGAAATCTTGATTCACCTAAAGAGAAGAGCTGAGTTTTATTTTCAATCAATTTTTTATTACTGCCAATAGCTTGGGGCACCAACCTATGATTTCTTGGTTCTTTGAATCAGTTACACAGCAAACTTTATCTCTAATGTATGCACTTATTTGTTATAAGATAACTAAGCTTACCACTGTGAAGAATATTACAGTAATGATTTCTCAAGTTGAATATTAACATAAATTATACACTTTACTAGTTATAAATCTTACTGAAGTGGCTACTGCACTCATCAATCATGCATTGGCAGGCCACTTTAGACGCTCCATTAAGCAGTTGTCTGTTATGAAGGGTGCTCATACACTATAATACATTTGTCTCAATTCCCCCTGCCACTTCTCCGTCTGGATTCCGACTTCAACATCTTGTTCTGCCCTCCCTGCCCTCACCCATACCACTTCTTCATTCGGATGGAAACTTCTTCCATTTCATATATTTTTCTAAATCACTGTTAGCAGTACTCTATCTGGAGAGGCACTTTTCTATTTCATTTCACACTTGATACCTCTCCCGCAGGTTCCGTACTCTTCTGGTAGTATTGGTATGCTACTGCTGCAATAGGCACTTTTCGATCTCCATTCGCACTAGTTGGCCTGATTCGGCTCCCCTGTATTTCACTCTATGCTCTGATAACACCTTCTGTATTTTGTATTTCCATGCAGCACTTGCCATCTGGTACTCCTGATTTTCAAATCTCACCTTCCTTTTTCACCAAACTGTATGAAATTGCCATTTAAACTTCATTTTGATATACAGGTAGCTATTATTTTATTGCACCTTGGTTAGGAATTACAAATCAAGTCAAATGATGTCCATATTGAAATTCACCACTTTACAAGATACCAATCTTTCGTAAAAAGAAGAAGCACCAACAGTGTCTTTGCACTATCCACAAATTGTGTATTCTTCATTCAGTAGCCCTGGTGAGGAGGGAGAAAATGGGAATGATATTGACACCATGATCAGTTGATTATATTCAATTGCTTGGTTGGCTTAATGTTTTCATGTACCTGCTTTTAGTGGGTGTATCAGTCACCTCTGTCTTTGGTTCCTTCAAGTAGCAAACCAAAGAGTAGAATGTTCAACATGTTGGGTAGTAAAGTTAAGTTGACAAGTTAATAAGGAACAATAATAAATGGAGCATATTTGAATTTGACAGTTTTTCATGCACATCTCCATCCGGAGAGTCCCAGATATTACCTGCAGCCCTTCAAATGAATCATTCTCAGAACTCATGCCAGTCACAGACTGAGTCTGGGATTCCCACAGTCATTGGGCGAATGTCTCTAATGCTAACAAAGGTCTCTCCTGCACTCTGACAAACTTCCAAACTTATTAAAATTACTCCCATGGTGCTCCTCTACAGGTCTTTGGAAATCCAACATACTTTGAATGCCAGCTGGAATTCGAACCAAGTATTTCATATCCTTCTGGATTTGACACTTGTAAGTTTATACTCCACCTCTGCTGATATACTCCTGGAGGTTCCCATTATCAATATTATATCTTGCCGATATTCTGTATGTACATAATATAAATACAAATCATTATCGCTGGAGGGAGTAGAATATACAGAAAAGTTACAGATGGTCTGTGTAATAACACTTAGCATACAGTTTATCTAATATTGTATAATATTGAATTGATTTTTCACATAAAAATCACAAACTGTTTTGGAACTATTTTACAAACTATAATTCTCACTTACCCTAATACAAACACTGTTACTTTTTCAGCTATAATCTAGTATTTGTCAACTGTAAAGTCAATTATTAACCTGTACATATATTGTAATGTTTAGTGCATGTAATTATTTAAAAATTGTATGGTATGCTAGAAAGTTGCTGATATTGTAAAGTTCTTCTAGTTATATAGATTTCAAATATATTTTTATATTTAACAGTTTCTGTCCTCTAGAATTGGTGGCAATAATCAAATAATTTAACTAACAATAATTTTCAACTGCCCTATTAATCTGTATATTAACTTCTCAATTATATTTCCCAATACTATCATCACTACCCATAATCATCAGGTTCAATAGTACATGCTCTGATAATGATTATTGTTATAAATATTCAAATCTATCTAGTAATTACAATTAATTAATACTATTTAGATTATATAAATTCTATAATACTTGTAAGGCCGTATATCTGTATATGGCCGCGTATGAGAGTATATGAGAAGATACGGTTGCACACGTGGATGTGGTAATATAATAGAGTAGTTGATACATAAGATTATCGCTAGCGATCCCAGAGAGATCGCGAGTCGTCTATATAAGGTTGCGGTTACCCGGCCCTGGACACGTCTGGTGCCATTGCCGAGAACCTAATCATGACTGCCATTACATCATCCCCCC